>Ga0190272_10000009_pt1 | contig 188525 bp, 141 predicted proteins | sample Popmic504T_FD_133746 | JGI IMG/M metagenome (GOLD analysis project Ga0190272, IMG submission 133746) | Populus adjacent soil microbial communities from riparian zone of Shoshone River, Wyoming, USA - 504 T | ecosystem: Environmental > Terrestrial > Soil > Riparian zone | place: USA: Wyoming... | reverse complement strand
GCTGCTCACACTCTTCTTGCTAGACTTCTTCATGGCCAATCTCCTTTCCTTTGCAGAGCCTTTTCTGCTCACACAGAAAGCCTACTGCGGGGAGGTTGGCCTTCTCATCTCATCTCCTATAGCCCGCCCACCCGAGCATCAACCTGGCACGAACAACGCGAGCCACCCTGACTCATGACGAGCTCGAAACGCTCGGTGGTCGGCGGGATCGCCCGGATGGGTCAGGTCGCGAAGGGCGTCGTCTATCTGCTCTTCGGGGGCTTGGTCTGCTATGCCGCGGTCGGCGGGGCAAGAGTGACCGACGAGCAGGGCGCGATGTCGTCGTTGTTTCAGCTCCCGTTCGGAAAGGTTCTGCTGGCGGCCCTTGCCCTCGGACTCTTTGCGTACTGCGTGGGGCGGTTCCACCAATTGATCTTCAATCCCGAAGACCACGAAGGGTTCTGGAGCGCACGCGCAAGACCACTCCTCAGCGCCCTCGTCTACGGCAGTCTCGGCGTCGAGGCATTGCGCATGATCGCCGGCTACAGCAGCGCCGGCGAAGGCGAGGGATCGACCCGGGAGCAGGCAGCGCTGGTGATGTCGCTGCCGTTGGGTCACTGGCTCCTGGTGACGTTCGGCGTGGTTCTCGTCATCAGCTCCGCGAGCGAGCTATGGCTGAACGCGGTGGGAAAGAAGGAGCCGGAAGCCAGACCGCCTACGCGTCCATGCGACGGTGGCATGAGCGTTTGACTCGTCTGGGTGAGGCCGCACGAGGCCTCATTGGACTCGTCGGCGGCGCGTACCTCATCGCAGGAGGATTCCGTCGCAGCCCCGGCGAGATCCGCGGTTCGCGCGGTGTGCTCGAGAAGATCGCCGAGCAACCGTTCGGTCGCTGGCTCCTCTTGCTCACGGCGCTCGGGTTGGTGCTCTACGGGATCGTTCAGTTTATGGAGGCTTGGTATGGCCGCGAGGTAAAAGGTAAAAGGTAAAAGTCGCTTCGCGTCTCGGGACACTTTCGGCCGAAGGCGCAGCTACTTTTACCTTTTACCTTTTTCCTTTTCCCTGTGCCTCAAAGCCGGATCGTGATCTCGGTACCTTTGCCGGGGCCGGCGCTGTCCACGCGGACCTCGCCGCCGTGCATTTCCACGAGGTGGCGGACGATCGTCAGGCCGAGGCCGAGGCCGCCCTGTTCGGCGGTGCGTGCCTGACGATGTTTTTCGAACACGTGCGGCACGAGCTCCGGTGCGATCCCCCGGCCGGTGTCGCTCACGACGATCACGGCGCGTGCGCCTTCCGTCCGGGAGCAGACCTCAATCAGACCGCCGGCGGGAGTGAACTTGATCGAGTTCGAGAGCAAGTTGCCGATCACCTGGCGGAGCCGGGCCGCGTCGCCCTCGATGAGCGGCACTTCGCAGAGAGACGTGCGCAGCCGCAGGCCGTGGCTCGCGGCCACGGGTTGCGCGGCCTGCACGGCCTCGGTGATCGGGTCGTTCACGTTCAGGCTTCGTTTGTTCAGGGCGATCTTGCCGGTGGAGATGCGGGACGCATCGAGCAGATCGTCGATCAGTTGCGCCTGCAGTCGCGCGCTCCCGGCGATGGCCTCGGCAGCTTCCGTGGCCGTCTCGTTCTGCAGGTCTTCGCCCAGCAGGAGCTTCGACCAGCCCAGGATCGAAGTCATCGGGGTGCGCAGCTCATGCGACACGGTGGCGAAGAAGTCGTCCTGTGCGCGGTTCGCGGAACGCGCCTGCTCGTAGAGGACGCGGTTCTCCTGTTCGATCCGGAGTTGTTCGGTGACGTCGTAAAACGAGATCACCCCTCCGATGATGGCCGTCCCCGTGGCATCGCGAACGGGTGCGCCGTGCACGCGGATCCAGACCCGCGTGCCGTCGCTTCTGGCGATCTCGAACTCCTGCCCGAGCGCGGTCTCGCCGAGAATGGCGCGCTCGAGAGGCGATTCGTGCGGCTCGACGACTCTGCCGTCGGGATGGAAGACAACGTAGGGCTCATCGCCCCGGATCTCCGCGCCGCGCGGAACCGCCCCGAGAATCTCCTCGACCCGTTGATTCCACAACATCACCCGTCTGGACGCCGCCTCGGCAAAGACCACGGCCGCGGGCACGTGCATGAGCAGCGCTTTGAGCCGGCCGCGCTCCGTCTCCGCGGTTTCGACGGCGGCCCGGAGCTCGATCTCCCGCATCGTCGAGGCGGCCAGTTCTTCCATCACTTCGATCTGCAGCGGCGTCCACGTTCGCGCCTCGAAGTCGATGGCGCAGAACGAGCCGATGGCCAACCCGCCGATCTTCAGCGGGATGCCGAGGTACGCGCGCACGCCGAGGGACTGGACGGTCGGCACGTTGCGGTAGATCGGATGCGCGAGCGTGTCCTCGATGACGAGCGGCCCACTGGAGACGAGCGCGTAGTGGCAGAACGTCGTCCCGGTCAGCTCGCGCTCGGAGGCCAGCGGCTCCGGGAAGCCGAAGCACGACTTGTAGAAATCGCGCCCCTCCTCCACCAGCGAGATGAAGGTCACGGGCGCACCGGTCAGCCTGGCTGCCAGCCGCGTCAGCCGATCGAACGCCTCCTCGGTCGGCGAGTCGAGAAGGCCCGTCGCGCGCAGACGCGCCAGCCGCTCCGGATCGCGGATGGCGTCCAACGCATCGATTTCTGATTGAACCGTCATGCCCTGTTGATTCGGTAGTGCGGATTACACGCCCATTCGCGGGCAACCGGCGGGCGTCGTTGTAGGCGGTTGCCATCCCCGCGGGTGTACTCTCTCGATATCCAGTCAGTGTGAAGGAAGTCCAACAACGGCCTTTGTCGCAGGCCAGGACGCGAGAAACAGCGCCGGGGGTCCCTCTCATCGCGCGAGGGGCCGTCGATGCCGGGAGCCGCAGCAATGTTCGAACAGCGATGGCAATGGCTGCGAAAGGCCGGGCGAAACCGCTGGCTGATGGCGGTCGCGGGATTGACCGCGGCGACCGCCCTGCTTCTGTCGCCGGGAGGCCAACCCTCGACCTCCGGCTCCCTCGCTTCGGTGCTTGCTGTGCGCGCCGGCGGCGTACGCTCGATCGAGCCCCGGCTGAGCGGAAGTCCGTGGGCACCTTTCCGCGCGCCAGCCGGCGAGGCGCCGGAAGAAGCCGGCGACGTGGCAACGACGAGCGCGGAGACGCGTGGAGAGCCGGCGCCGGAGACGCGGTACGAGGCCGGTGTCACGCTCCTTCTCACCGGCCGGACACGCCCGGCACTGACGGCGTTGACCGCCGCGGCCGAGGCGCTCGACGAGCCGGCGGCGTGGAATGACCTTGCCGCCGCCTATCACGAGGCGGCGCTTCGCTATGACGCGCCGGAGCTACTGGCGAAGGCCCTGACGACAGCCGACCGTGCGCTCGCGCTCGATCCCCGATTCGCGGAGGCCCTCTTCAATCGCGCCCTGATCCTCGAGCGGCTCGGTTTGAAAAGCGACGCCCGCGCGTCATGGGCCGCGTATCTCGAGGCCGATGCAAGCGGCGGTTGGGCCGGCGAGGCACGAACGCACCTCAGCGCGCTCGCACTGAAGAAGTCTTTTCTGCAGATGCTCGACGCTGAATACGAGCGGGTCGGTGCCGATGCCGCTGTCGCCGACGCGCTCTTTGCGCGAAACCCGTTCGGCGCACGCGGCAGGATCATGATGGACGTGCTCGGCCGCTGGGGAGAGGCTTGGTCGCGAGGAGCGGCGAGCGAGGCCGACCTCCATCTGCGGGTGGCCCGCAATCTCGCCGCGGCGTCGCTCGCAATGGAGGAGAGCACATCCCGGCGCACGAGGTCGCCGCGATCGACGCGGCGGACGACAGGACGCGAGCCATCCTCGCCGCCGGCCACCTCGACTATCGGGCCGGCCTTGCGGAGTACCAGGCCGTCCGCCCGGTCGCTGCCGAACGACTGCTTCGCCGTGCCGCGGCTGCATTCGAACGGGCAAACAGCCCGATGGTCCAGCCCGCGCTCTATTTCGCCGCGAACACTCTCTACGACCAGGGCAGCCACGACGCGGCCGAGCGGCAGATCGAGCAACTCCTCGCGAAGCTGCCCAACGATTCGCCGGCATACCGCGCGCACATGCTGTGGCAACTCGGTATCTGCGCCCGCGCCCGCGCCGACTGGGGAGCGGCGATTTCGCGTTTCGAGGAAAGCATCGCTCTTTTCCAGCGCCTCGGCGAAACGCCGAACGTCGCCCAGGTGCAGGGACTGCTCGCATTCGTCTACGACCGCATCGGCGATACCGAAACGGCGTGGAAGCTTCACATGGCCGCACTGCGAGCCGAAGACTCGTCCATTGTCGACGAGAAGACGATCTCTTCGATCGCCGAATCCGCGCTGCTCGGCCGGCAATGGGACCAGGCGGCATCGTTTCTGACGCTGCAGACCAGCCTCGCGCGGCGGGTCGCCGACGATGCGCAGCTCGCCGAGGTATTGCTTCTCCGCGCGGTCGCCCGCGACAAGCTCGGAGATCGCGTCGGTACGGAGAGCGACCTCGCGGAGTCGAAGCTGGCGGCCGCACGGATTCAGGATCCCGCCTATCGCTTTTTGCTCAGGGTGGCGGAGTTGCGCGCCACAGCGATGCTCTCCACGACACCCCCTTCCCGCGCCGACGTACTGCTGACGGAAGCGATCGGGCTGCGTGCAGTGCATCACGATCCGGCCGGTCTTCCGGGACTGTTGTTGCTGCGGGCGCGGGCGCGCCGTCAGGCAGGAAACGCCATCGGGGCGCTCCAGGACGTGGAGCACGGAATCGCGGAGCTGGAGCGCAACCGGGAGACTCTTCCGGAGGGGGAATCACGATGGGGAGCGTTCCACGGCGCGGCAGAGTTGTTCGAGGAAGGGGTCGAGCTCGCGCTGGCGAAGAGAGACGTCGTCGCCGCCTTCCGGTTCGCCGAGCAGGCTCGGGCACGAGCACTGCTCGACACGTATGGCCGCTCGCCGGTACTCGACTGGAGCGGTCTTCCGGCCGGCACGGTCGTCGTCGAGTACGTGGCCCTGCCTACCCGGCTGGTGATCTTCACCGCCGACCGTACCGGCGTCCGCGCGAGCGCGATCGCGGTGTCGCGGGAAACGCTCACCGAAGAGATCCGCGTCCTGCTCGAGGCGCTTCGCGAGGACGCAATGGATGACGTCATGACGGCCGCCGCCGTGGTCCACCGTCGTCTCGTCACGCCGGTCGCCGCGCGACTCCAGGGCGCCGGAACGGTCGTGTTCGTGCCGGATGCGGCGACGGCGCCGGTTCCATTCCACGCGCTGGTCGACGAGCGCGGCACATGGTTGCTGAAACGCCACGTCGTTCTCTCTGCCCCGAGCGCCGCCGTCTTCGCTGCCGCGCGCGAGCGTCGAGGGACGGCGCGCCGTCCTGCGACCGCACTGCTGATTTCGGCCCCCGAGGGAACCGCGGATCTGGGTGCACTGATGCGCGTGAACGCGGAGACCCAACGTATCCAATCCGCCTATCCGCGCTCGCTCCGGATCGCGCAGGGAGACCGGCAATTCCAGGAGCTCATTCGCCAGGCGCCGGAAGCGGACGTCATTCACTTCGCCGGCCATGCCATCGGTGACGAACGCGGCTTCGAGCCGGCATCGATCGTCCTGCGGGAGAACGGGCGCGAACGGCGCGTCCGCGTGGCGGAGATCGCGAAGCTGAAGCTGCGCCAGACGGCGACGGTCGTCCTCGCCGGCTGCAGCACTGCTCGAGGAGAGCGGCGGGCGGCGGAAGGGGCGATCAGTGTGGCGCACGGATTCCTGTCGGCCGGCGCACCGTCCGTCATCGCGACACTCTGGCCGATCGACGATGACGACGCCGCAACGTTTTTTCCACGCCTGCACCGGCACCTCGCGAACGGCCTCTGGCCGGCCGAGGCGCTGCGGGCGGCACAGCTCGAATCGATCGAGAAGGGTGATGTCCCGACGTCGCTATGGGCGGCCGTGCAGGACATCGGAAGCTGAACGCAAGAGAGAACAAGAGGAGAACGCGATGGAACGACCGAACATGACGGTGAACATGATCGGCATCATGTATTTCGGAATCTGCGGGAACGGTAGGAATCGCATCCTGCTTCCCAACGGCACGTCGTCGGACGGCCACATTCCCCCGCATTTCGCGAGCATTTTTGTCGAAGAGTCGGCCTACGTGAGCGATAACTGGTGGTCGACCAACAGGATCGAGCGACCGGTGTTGGTCCAGAACGGCAACGGTGAGTCTGAGATCGTGAACATGCTCGAGTTCCGCATTCCGGCCCAGGCCCGCCTCCACTTTCCCGACCATCAGGGCGATCAGATCGACTTGGGGAATCTCGAGCACGGACTGATCCGCATGCGAGACATCGATCCGGATTTCGTCCCGGAGTTCCGCCCAGTGGGCAACTGGATTGCTCAGATCCAGATACGCAGCGGCGACCTCCAGGCGTTCACCATCAACGGCGGCGTCAGCGCCGTGCAGTGGCAGATCCAGAATGACCTTGCGGCAATGAAGATGACCGCGGTTACCACGGCCAACAACGAGGCAAGAAGCGTGACCGTGCGCTCGCAGGACGGCCAGCGAGGAACGGAAGTAGTGCTCGCGAATGCCCCGGACCTGCTCGCACTTGCTGCGTCGGAAGGTCACCACTGGTCCGCCGCTCACCACTCCAGACCCGCTCGCGTGAGCCCGCTCGGCCATCGTCATACCGCCGACGAGGTCCATCACTTCAAGCTCTACGGACATATCAACGTCACCGGGGACGACACCAACCTGAATCTGCCGAACCATTACCAGTCCATTCCGAGCGACATGGCCATGTTCAAAGTTCTCAACGACGTCGACATCCAGGCCAGTTGCTCGTCGACGTGCTGTTGACTGTACGCAAGGCGCCGCCGGCCTCGGTGGCGCCTTCGCCCGCGGGGAGCCGCAAACTCGCGCTGACTATTTCTTCGGCTGCACCTTCCTGCACCACGCCTGCAGCAGAGTCTTGCGGCTCTGCGACATGTCGCGGGTGCGGGGCATGTATTTGGTGGTCAGCCAGTGCGCCATGTCCGTTCGGTCGAGGATGGCGCCCGCGTACTGTTCGACCTTTGCCCGCGAATTCAGGGGGAAGACTTTGTTCATGGCGGGGAAGAGGAGGTAGTACGTGCGCAGCACTTTCGCGTACACGACGTCGAAGGTCAGGAGATCGTTGCCGACGGGCTTCTCCGCGGACGGATCGACGTAGTAGCGCGAAAAGTCTTCGTCGTTCGGGAGGATGCGCAGGCTGATGAGCGGCGCGTTGGTGACCCATGGCGGATTCCCGAACGTCCCGTAGTTCTCCGGCGGGTAGCCGGCCGGCGCGGGATTGCCGGGGTCGTTGATGGTGAAGGTGAAGAGCCGGTTACCGGGCTGCGCGGTGTCGGTCACGATCGGGTCGCCCGGCTTGAAGTTGGAGTTGAGGGCGATGGCGTTGCCGGGCGACTGGATCGGCGTGGAGCGGTACTCCCACACCGTGATGGGCGGGCATTCGCCGGCGGAGAGCTGTTTGCCGCGACGGTAGACCGATACCGTGGCCGGCTCGTTCTTCCCCTGGTTGAGGAACGTGTCGCCCGGACCATGCTGCTCGGCGTAAATGGCCTGCTGGTTCGACGGAAAGTAGTACTCGCTCTCGCTCAGCACGGTGCCGTAAACGGAATGCACGAGGCTGAAGGTCGCCTCGGCGTCGTTCAGCGCCTGACGCGCGGCGTCGTTCGCGCTGATGTCGAAGTCGAAGATCCAGCCGCGGCGGTCGCCGCCCTCGGTGTCGGCATACGGCACGGGTGCGATGGTCACGGTGGTCCCGCCGCCGGTCACGGCCAGACTGACTGCGCCGAAGTCGAGTTTCGGATTGGTCTTGCCCTGATAGTTGTCGGGGAACGTGCCGGAGAAGTCGGCGGAGATGGCGTTCCCGTTCTGCTGCAGCACCGCCGGAGCGAGGGCGATCAGGCCGTTGTTTCCGTTGTTCTGCGAGCCAGGCGGCGTCCAGATGGTCGGGTTGTTGGCGATGAGCAGGCGTCCGACCGGACCGGTCAGGATCTCCTCGTCGTCGCCGAGAGGGGCGATCGTGCCGGCGATCTCCAGCGTGGCCGGATTCGTTTCCTGGTTCCGGTACTTTTCGACGAGCGCGTCGCCCGTGACTCCCTGCAGGGTGCGGTAGAGGTAGTAGCGGAGGATCACGCCGCGCGCGGTGGGAGGGATGCCCGGGATGTTGATGGTCGTCCCCTCCCCGTTCAACAGCACGTGGTAGATGTAGCCGCCGGCCCCGCCGTCCGCGGTGAGGTTCACGTTACGGTAGAAGTTGATCCACTGGCAGGCGCCTTTGGTCGGGGCGCCGTCGAGGGCGACGTTGCTGCCGCTCGTCAGGTTGATGTTGTCGATGAAGAACTGCGTCGAGGGCGGCGAGCCCTCGGAGTTGACGTCGGTGATGCCACCCGAGAACGTCAGCGGCGCGCCGATGAGCGATGACAGCGGCACGCCCGCATCGGGCTTGTCGTGCCACTCCCCCGGCCCGGTCTGCACGCCGATGATGGACGTCGTGGCCTGTGAGCTCATGTCGCCGTAGTAGTTCCACTCGGAGGGCATGACCGGCTGCTGGCCGCCGTCGAGCGTCTGCATCTGCTGCACCCAGGCGATGAACGCGGCGTCCGACATGCCGTACGTCCGCGCCCTCACGAGCTTCGAGTCGACCAAGCCGAACGGCTGCCCGGCGAACGGCCCCCAACTGGCCGGCATCGTCACGGATGGCGGCTGCGCGTAGTCGTCGTTGTTCGCGGTCCCGGGGTTGAGCTGGATCGTTCCCTTGAAGTTGATGCGCGGAAAATCGAAGAGACTCATGGCGCCTCCGTCGGTACGTTCGATTGTGTGGGGGTGAGTTCCGGACATCATGCCCGAAAGGGAGGGCGGGCTTCAATGGATGCGATAGGCGTGGAGCGGCGGGCTTCAGCCCGCCGCCGCCCCGGGAGCCGCGGCGGGCTGAAGCCCGCCGCTCCACAACGTGCTTTTACGGTCGCCGTCCCGGCGCCTTCTTCGGTTTCGGCTTGCGGGTCTCGGCGGCGCGGCCGGCTTCGACGGCGGTCTTCACGTCGCGCTTCTCCTCGGGCGGCGGGAGGACGGCGGGGAGGCCGAGGGACTCGAGCCAGAGCTCGCGGCACCAGCCTTTGGTGTGGTACAGGTGCTCGTCCTCCTCGTCCTCCACCTCTTCATAGGCAGCGGTCAGCACCTTCTTCGCGGCGCCGGTCGAGGCCTCGGCCAGCGCGCCGATGAGCTCCCAGTTCTGATGGTCCTTCGTCTCGGCGTCGACGACGCATTCCGCGGCCACGATCTGCGCGGCCTGCGGCGCGTCCTTCAGCGCCTTCTGCATCGCGGAGAGCAGCGACCTGGCCTTGTCGCGCACGATCTGCCGCCCCGGCGTGGTGGCCTCGGGGTCGAGGCCGAGCGCGTCGAAGATGCCGCGGACCACCACGACGTGCCGCTCCGTCTGCGCCAGGTACTTGGTCCACTCTTCCTTCAGCTCCTCGTTCTTCGCGCAGAGGATGGCCATCCGGTAGATCTCGACGCCTCCCAGCTCGGTCTCGAGCGCCTGATGCAGGAAATCGTCGATCTGCTTCTTCACCACGTTCTTCATGAGGGGCTGCTGGACCTTCATCAGTTTCTCCCGAATGCGAAGACTGCGAAGTCCGTACCGCCGGTTCGCGGTGCATTGATTGCAACGACCGCGCATCGCACAGAGGAGCGGAACCAATGAAATCGCAGGGTAAGAAAACGCCGAAGAACAACAGCACCACTCCCGATCCGAAGCCGCAACCGAGCGCGGCACCGGCCACCGCTCCGGCCGCTGCTGCTCCAGCCGCTTCTCCATCGGCGAATCCGGAGAGTCAGCCGGCGAATCCCGACCTGGCCGCGGGGCGCTCCGCCAGTCCCGCCCGTCCTTCCAATCCTAAGGCCGCCGACCTCGGCGTCTACAAGGAAGACGGCGCCGGCAAGGTGCTGACGACGAATCAGGGCATCCGCGTCAACGACAACCAGAACACGCTCAAAGCCGGCGAGCGCGGGCCGTCGCTGCTGGAAGACTTTCACTTCCGCGAGAAGATGACCCACTTCGACCACGAGCGCATCCCCGAGCGCATCGTGCACGCCCGCGGCAGCGCCGCGCACGGCTACTTCCAGCCGTACGAGAACCTCTCGCGATACACGAAGGCCGGCTTCCTCCAGGACCCGACCCTCCGCACGCCGGTGTTCGTCCGCTTCTCGACCGTGGTCGGCTCGCGCGGCTCGACGGACATGGCCCGCGACGTCCGCGGCTTCGCCGTGAAGTTCTACACCGAGGAAGGGATTTTCGACTTGGTCGGCAACAACATCCCGGTCTTCTTCATCCAGGACGCGATCAAGTTCCCCGACCTCGTACACGCCGTCAAACCGGAGCCCGACCACGAGATGCCGCAGGCCGCGTCCGCGCACGACACGTTCTGGGATTTCGTGTCGCTGATGCCGGAGTCGATGCACATGATCATGTGGGTGATGTCGGACCGCGCCATCCCGCGCAGCTTCCGCATGATGGAAGGGTTCGGCGTGCACACGTTCCGCTTCATCGACGAAGCGGGCGCCTCGCGCTTCGTGAAGTTCCACTGGAAGCCGCTCCTCGGCACGCACGCGGTGGCGTGGGACGAGGCCCAGAAGATCTCCGGCAAGGATCCGGACTTTCTGCGCCGCGATCTATGGGAGGCCATCGATCAGGGCAACTATCCGGAGTGGGAGCTGGGCGTGCAGATCGTCGATGAGGATCGCGAGCACGACTTCGATTTCGACCTGCTCGACCCGACCAAGATCATCCCCGAGGAGCTCGTGCCGGTGGAGCGGATCGGGCGGCTGACGCTGAACCGCAATCCCGACAACTTCTTCGCCGAAACGGAGCAGGTAGCCTTCCATCCGGGGCACGTCGTCCCCGGCATCGACTTCACGAACGACCCGCTGCTGCAGGGGCGCCTCTTCTCCTACACCGACACGCAGCTCAAGCGCCTCGGCGGGCCGAACTTCCACGAGATCCCGATCAACCGTCCCATCGCCCCGGTGCACAACAACCAGCGCGACGGCCACATGCGCCAGACCATCAACCGCGGCAAGGTGGCGTACGAGCCGAACTCGATCGGCGGCGGCTGCCCGATGCAGGCCAGCTCGCTCGCGGGCGGCTTCACGTCGTTCGCCGAACGGCTGGAGGGGACGAAGATCCGCGCGCGGTCGGAGAAGTTCTTCGACCACTTCAGCCAGGCCTCGCTCTTCTTCCGCAGCCAGTCCGCGCCGGAGCAGGACCACATGGTGGAGGCTCTCCGCTTCGAGCTCGGCAAGGTCGAACGGCTGCCGATCCGCCAGCGGATGGTGGCCATGCTGAACCTCGTCGACGAGACGCTGGCCGCGCGCGTGGCCGAGGGACTCGGCTTCCGCGAGATCCCGCGGCTCGAGCCGCCCATCAATCACAGCATCCCCGCCGACGGCGATCCCGACGCGTTTCAGCCGCGGAAGTTCGGGCCGCCGCCCCCACCCTCACCGGCGCTGTCGATGGTGAACACGGTCAAGGACACGGTGGCGACGCGCAAGGTGGCCATCCTGGCGGCGGACGGCGTCGACCTGGTGTCAGTGCGGCAGATGAAGGACGCGCTGGAGCTGGCCGGCGCCGCCGCGAAGATCGTCGCACCGCGCCTCGGCACGGTGGCCGGAGCGGACGGCGATGAGCTGCTGATCGATTTCAGTCTACTGACCGCGTCCTCGGTGCTCTTCGACGCGGTGTACGTCCCCGGCGGTGCGGCCAGCGTGGCCACGCTGACGGCGGAGCGTGATGCGATCGAGTGGGTGACCGAGGCCTATCGCCACTGTAAGCCGCTGGCGGCGACAGGCGAAGGCGCCGACCTCCTGCGCGCCGCTCCCGGCATCCTCGACGGAGACGCGGTACCGGAGGGCGTGCTGGTCGCGACCGGACCAGCATCGCCGGAAGCGATCGAGCAGTTCCTCACCGCCATCGCCGCGCACCGCTTCTGGGACCGCGCACGCAAGAACCGGCCGGCGGCCACGCCGAAGGACGACACACGCGGACGGGCCGTGAAGGGCGGCGCAAAACGCGCGAGGTGACGGGCTCGTATGCAGCGTGGAGCGGCGGGCTTCAGCCCGCCGCCGCCCCGGGAGCCGCGGCGGGCTGAAGCCCGCCGCTCCACACGATCCGCAGATGACGTCGTCGAACAATCAGTCCGTCGATGCGCGGATGACAAAGTCGAGTTCTGGCGAAGCGGCTTTGAGCAAGGCATCCAACTTGTCCACGGTAGGCACCACATCGCCACGCTCGTATCGAGCGTAGGCGTTTCGCGAGGTGGAACCGAGCCGGACGGCCAGATCGCGAAGTGAAGCACCGCTGGCCTCCCGGCGCCGCCGCAGGAGCAGCGCGGTCATCGCGCCCGCGTCCGTGCCCGAGACCTCAAACTCGTTCGTAGCCCGCGCATGGACTTCCGCGCGAAAGCCTTCGCGATTCACCATGGTCTCGAGCCAGTCAGCGGCCATGGCCAGAGCTTCTTTCCGGGTTCGGCCCTGGTCAACGCGTCCAGGAGTGGAATCTCGGCAAGCCAGAACCGGCCATCACGGAAGACTTTCCCTTCGAATCTCATGTTCGGTTGTACAGGTTACGATGCGCGACGTATGAGCGAGAACAAGGAAACCGTGGCCCGTTACATGGACGGCTTTCGCGCGTCCGATCACGCGATGGTGTTGTCGTGCCTGACCGAGGATGTGGAGTGGGAGATGCCGGGGGCGTTTCATCTGTTCGGGCAGGAGGCGTTCGACAAAGAGATCGAGAACGCGGCATTCACCGGCCGTCCGGTCATCACCATCTCGCGGATGAGTGAAGAGGACGACGTCGTCTTCGCGGAGGGGGCGGTGGAGGCGGAGCAGGCAGACGGCGGCAGGCTGCACGCGCGGTTCTGCGACGTCTTCGAGATGCGCGGCGGGAAGATCCGGAAGCTGATCACCTACCTGAACGTGGTCAAGGGAAACGCCAGCGCGTAGAGCCGCAACTGGAACATCGCCGTCCAGACCGCGACGAAGAGCGTGATCAGCACGATGGCGCCCGTGCGTTGCGTGTGTGCCTCGATGATCGCGGGAAGCATGACGAAGAGCGCCAGGATCAGCGGCGTCACGAGCAGGACGTCGTTCAGATACGGGTGCAGCGCCACGGCCTGGCTGAAGACTGCCGCGAGGAGCACGTAGGTGCCGAGGAGCGTGGTGAGGGTGACGATGGCCAGGCGGGGGGCGCGGGCGCGTAGATAGGCGATGAACAGCGCGAGGACGGCCGCGGCGCCGGCGATGAAGAGCACGGGCCAGCGGAAGAGGAACTGGCGATTGCCGGGACGGGCGGCGCGGACGACGTCGCGGTTGAAGGCGATGTCGAGGTGGTCGCCGTAGAACATGGCGTCGCCATCGAGGCCGGTTCGGTAGAGGAACGACGAGCCGACCGTGGCCCGTCCGTCGAGCTTCGCGCCGGCGAGCTGCACGCCGTGCAGTGCGATCGCGGCGATCCAGGGTACGAGGAGCATCTTCACCAGTTGACGCCGCGGCGGGCGCTCGTCAGACAGCACCAGCATGGTGATGGCGTACGCGGCGAGGAACATCGTCCCGGTGATGAACTCGATGTAGACGATGGCGAACGCGGCCAGCGCCTGGAGCTGCGTCACGCGGCGCGTGCGGCGTCCGTCGAGCGCGCGGATCTCCAGGAGCAGAAAGGCGAGAACGGGCAGAAGAAGGAACGTCTGGGCCGTCATCTCCCAGTAGAGGGCGAGATTGCCGGGAAACGTAAAGTGCACGGCCTGCACGGCCACGCCGAGGATGATGGCGTGGAGCGAGTCCAGGCCGAAGCGGCGCGCGAGGCGATACGCGAGCAGCGCCAGCAGCCCGGAGATCAGCAGCGCCACGATTTGATTGTGCAATGCGAGCAGGCGCCAGTCCGGCTTGCCCGTGAAGGCGACGGCAAGCTTCTGTGTGATGAAGCCGGTGACCATGAACGCGCCGCTGTTCCAGCGATAGACGGTGTTGCCGGAGGGATCGGGCACGTGCAGGCCGTAGGTCGAAAAGTAGCCGTGCTCGAGCCAGTAGCGCACGACATCGTGCGACTGATTGGGACCGCCGGTCGCGGACCACGTGCCGCCGTCGCGGCGATGCACGGTGTTCCACGCGTAAGCGAGCATGATTGCGCCGGCGGCGAGGAAGAGCGCGAGGAGCGTGAGACCGCGGGGCCGTTCCGTCCGGGCCTCGGCTATGAGTGCATCGCCCATGAATCCAGCGTCAGCCGGCTTCGGCGCGGACGCGGTCGGCTTCGGAGATCGGCATCCATGACTCGATCTTCTTCGCGTCCACCTTCAACTTGCGGCCGAAGAGCTTCTTCCAGACGCCGAGGAGACCGGACTTCCAGAGAAAGTACCCGCTGTAGCCCGTGATGACGGAGAACTCGCCGAAGCGCAGGTGGCGCAGGCCCTGTTTGATCAGCCACGGGATGCGCACGAGCTGGATCAGCAGCGGATACGACTTCTGCGGCTCATTGAAGGCGCGCACGTGCGGCAGGAGCTTGTCGAACCAGCTCCGCGGGATGCGATAGACCAGGAGAATGTAGAGCAGGACGTTGGCGAACGTCGGTCGCAGCGAGGTGTAGTTCGCGTTGATCTGCTCGAGGTCGATGCCGTTCTCTTTCATCTGCTTCTCGAGCACGGTGTTGGGGATGACCCGCAGCGAGAAGATGTTCAGCGTGAAGGGGCGCGCCAGGCGCCAGACCAGTTCCAGCGTGTCGATCACGTCCTGCCGCGTCTCGACCGGGTTGTCGACGATGATGTCGTAGGCCGGATTGATGTGGTACTTCGAGAATTTAGCGAGGTCGCCGGCGGCGCGCTCGACGCGAGCGATGGGCGTGGGACGGCGGTAGAAGTCGAGGATGCGCTGGCTGCCGCTCTGGATGCCCATGCGCACTCGGTTCATGCCGGCCCAGGTCAGCACTTCCAGCTTGTCGGCCTGGACGTAGCTGGGGATGACGCCGTAGACGCAGAAGTTGAGACCCACTTCCGCGCGCCAGCGCGTGGCGAACTCGGTGAGCTCGGTCAGCGGGATGGCCATGAAGCTGTCGTCGTGAAAGAGGACGGTGCGCAGGTGCGGATGCTTCGCGCGCGCGGCCTTCACTTCGTTGACGATGTATTCGGGCGAGGTGTGGCGGATGCGCTTGTACTTGGGGTCGTTGGCGATGAAGACCGTATTGCCGCAGAAGGTGCAGTGCAGCGGGCAGCCGATGGACCAGATGGCCTGGTAGGCGAGGCCGTTGTTCTGCAGGTAGTCCGAGAGCTCGATGAGGCGGAAGCCTTTGCCGGGCGCGTAGATCCACTCCTCGCCGGCGTATTTCTGGAACGGCATGGTCTCCAGCTCGGCCGCGCTCATGAGCGGGCGGAAGGAGTTGCGGATGACGGTGCCGTCTTTCTGCCTGAACCAGAAGTTCTGGACCTTGGTGTAGTCGCGGTTGTTGGTGTAGTGGCCGAGCCACTCTTCGAACGCCAGCTCCCCTTCCCCGGTGCAGATGGCATCGACCTCGGCGGTGATGGCGTTCTCGGGGTAGATGATGGGGTGGATGCCGCCCCACATGATGTAGGTCTCGGGCGCGAGCTCGCGGACGCGGGCGATGACTCTGCGGGCCACGTCGGAGTAGCCGGTCATGCAGGAAACGGCCAGCAGCTCGGCGCCGGCGATGCCGCGCGCGATCTCGTCGATCTGCTCCGGACCGAACTTCAGGGCGGTGCCCATCTTCCGCGAGAACGATTTCCAGAAGGAGCGGTAGCTGTTGGTCCCGACGTAGAACAGGCGCGTGTCGGGATTGACCCGCTCCATGAACGCCGCCATCTTCCGGAAGCCGGTGGCGGTGATGCCGTCCTCGAAGGAGACCATGTGGATCTTCATGCGCTGGCCGACAACATAACATCCGGGCAGCCGCTTCCATGCGACGACCGCCGGACTCCGGCCGGGAGCAGCGAGGCCTTCCATGGAAGGTCAATCCACCCTGACTTCATGGTTCATCGGCCCAACCGTGGGTGCTCTACCTGCGCGCGTGAACCGCGCGACCTTCCATGGAAGGTCGCGGGACCTCGATGACGATCCCAAAAACCCTTCCATGGAAGGTCGTGGTGTCTCGTTTTGAGGTCATTCGACCTTCCGTGGAAGGTCGCGGGAGCTCAAACGTGAGGTCCACCGACCTTCCATGGAAGGTCGCGGGGTTCATCCACCACGTCGACGCACCTCACGCGTGAACTCCGGAGCTTCACGCGTGAGGTCCGTCGACCTTCCACGGAAGGTCCGCGACTTCACGCTCGAGATCGCCCGACCTTCCATGGAAGGTCGACGGACGATCTCGTGCGGCCGGACGACCTTCCATGGAAGGTCGCGGTCTACTGCGATCGAGCGATCTTCCACTCGCTGTCGAAGGCGAGTGTGTACGACAGTGCCTCGGAGCCCTGCCCCGACGACACGCGCACAGTCGCCAGCGCCCGCTCGTCGTCGCGCGACACGATCTCGGCCTCCACCTCCGTCGCGTCGCCGACGCGGGCCTCGATCGACTGCTCGAGCGCGCGCACGTCGTCGTCGCTCATCGAGTCCGGGTCGGCGAGGTACTGCCGTGCGCGTGCATAGCGTCCGGTGAGCGTCTCGCGCACGAAGCCCTCGGCCACGGCATCGGGAGGCGACACCATCAGCTCGCGGTCGCCGAACGTCTCCACCGCCAGCGCCGTTGCGCCGAGGAGGAGGGCGAAGCAGATCAGGACGACGGCGAGCTCCTTCACGGCATCGACTCCAGCACGCGTGGCGCGTCCTTCTTCTGCGCCGGCTCCACCTCGGGTTTGAGGATCACGGAGACCTCGTGATCGCGCTCGACCAGCGCCAGCTGCACCCTGCTCCAGTCGTCGATGCCGTCCAGCCGCAGCAGATGTGCGAGATCCCCTTCGTTCATCTGCTCGCCGCGCAGCGCGTCGCGGTCTTCAACGCCGTCGCGCAGCACTGCTGTCGGCGACCCCTGCGCCAGGCGGAAGAACCACGGCCAGCGATGCGCGCCGAAGCTCACGATCGCGTCGCAGAGGAAGATGCTCGACAGCGCCGCGCCGAACTTCGGCATCGACACCTCGGCCCACATGGCGTCGTCGAGCAGGTCGCCGACGATCAGCGACACGACCAGGTCGAACGGCGTGGCCTGACTGATGACGCGCTTGCCCGACGCGCGCGTCGTCACCATCAGATAGACGTACGCGACCAGCGCCCGGACGGCGATGCGCCAGAAATCCATCAGCCGATCGCCTCGGCGGTATCGGTGCGTTGCGTGTCCGCCGGGACTTTGGCTGCCTCGCTGCCCTGCACGTCCGACTTCTGCAGCGGCTCGGCCCACTCCTGGCGGATCACGCTCACCTTGCCGTCGACTTCCATCAGGGCGAGCTTGACCTCGCGCATGTCGGCGATGCCCTGCAGGCGCAGCGCGGCCATGACTTCCTTCTCGTTCATCAGCTCGTGCCGCAACCCCTTCCGCACCAGCTGGCCGTCTTTGACCAGCTCCGTCGGCTTCCCTTCGAGGATGCGGTTCAGGCCGGGGCTGTAGCAAGTGAGCCACGCGGTAAGGTACTTGGCCGCCGCGACGACGAGGATGGCCGTGAATCCCTGCAGCAGGGTGACGTCGCCGTAGATGATCTCGTCGACGACTTCGCCGAGCATCAACGCCACGAGGAGGTCGAACGCCGTGAAGTTGCCGACGGTGCGCTTCCCGAGAAGCCGGATGACCACCAGCATCGCCACATACACGAGCACCCCCCGCGCGGCGGTCATCCCCAGCTCTTGCCAGTCCATGTCAGGTTCTCCCGACGCGCATGAGGCAAAGGAAATGCCCAGGAATGTAAAGGTTGCTGGTTCCTGGTTGCTGGTGACTAGTGCCGTTCTGCCAGATCGATGCACCCGACGAGAGGGCTCCAGCAACTAGCAACCAGCAACTACAAACTCATGGCGGGCCCCGCAATTGCACTGCCCCGTCCGCATGGGAAACTTACTTTGGTTGATCATCGTCGTTCTGATCATCCTCTGGCTCATCGGAGCCTTCGCCGTCAACATCGGCGGGAACCTGATCCACATCCTGCTGGTGATCGCGCTCATCCTCGTGATCTACCGGCTGGCCACGGGTCGGAAAGTGTTGTAGCGCCTCAGCGTAGGGCGCGGAAGGCGCGTCCTACGTGCGGCGCTTCCAGGCCCGGGCCAGGGCGGTGACGCGGGTGCGGTCGACGCGGCCGTCGTGTTTGAGCGACGTGCCTGCGATCGCTCCGTCCGCGTCGGCGAACTGACCCGCGTTCTCGGCCGTCAAGCCGCTGCCGAGCAGGAGCGGGGCGTCGATGCTCTCACGGAGCTCGCGCAGGCGGGACGGGTCTGCCGCAGCGCCGGTCTCCGCGCCGGTGACGATCAGCGCGTCGGCCAGGCCGCGCAGGCGCAGATCCTTCGCCGAGGCCTCCCCCAGCGGCGTGGCGTGCTTGACGAGATGGTCGGCGAAGATCAGCACGTCCGGGGCGAGGGTGGCGCGTTTGCGGAGCGTGGCGTAGGCGTCGCCTTCGATGATCCCCTGATCCGTGACCGCGGCGCCGGTATGGATGTTCACGCGGATGAACGCCGCGCCGGTGGCCGCGGCGATGCCGATGGCGGAGAGGGCGTCGTTGCGGAGGACGTTCACGCCGAACGGCAGACGCACCTCGCGGGCGATCTCGACGATCACTCTCGTCATGGCGGCGATCGTCTCCGCCTCGACGCGTCCGCGCGTGAAGGGACGGTCGCCGAAGTTCTCGAGGACGAAGCCGTCGCAGCCGCCGGCGGCGAGCTCGCGGGCGTCGTGGAGTGCCAGCTCCAGCACGTCGTCGAGCGAGGTGAAGAGCGGCGCGCCGGGGAGCGGCCCGAGGTGAATCATCCCGAAGAGGGCGCGCTCGCCGAAGCGCGCGGCGAAGGCGTTTCGACTCAGCATCGCGACGTTATACTCCACGCGCCATGTCGGACCTGAAGCTCTTCAACACGCTGACACGCGAGAAAGAACCGTTCATCCCGCTGCGGCCGGGTGAGGCGCGGATCTACTCGTGCGGGCCGACGGTCTACGGCAACCCCCACATTGGCAACCTGCGCACGTTCCTCTGGAGCGACCTGCTGCGCCGCTACCTCGAGTACCGCGGCCTGCGCGTCACGCAGGTCATGAACATCACCGACGTCGAGGACAAGATCATCCGCAACGCCCTGGCGGCGGGCCAGGACATCGGCACCTACGTCGAACCGTACATCGTGGCGTTTCACGAGTCGCTCAAGAAGCTGCGCATCAAGGCGGCCGACTCGTATCCGCGGGCCACGGAGTACATCCCGCAGATGGTCGCGCTGGTGAAGACGCTGACCGGACGCGGACATACGTACGAGGCTGACGGCTCGACGTACTTTCGCGTGTCGACGCTGCCCGGCTACGGCAAGCTCTCGCGCGTCGAGATCGACCACTCCAGCGACTACAGCCGCATCGAGGCGGACGAGTACGAGAAGGAATCGGCACGCGACTTCGTGCTCTGGAAGGCGAAGAAGGGCGACGAACCGTCGTGGCAGACGGAGCTCGGCGAAGGCCGTCCCGGCTGGCATCTCGAGTGCTCGGCCATGTCGATGGACCTCCTCGGCGAGACGTTCGACATCCACACCGGCGCGGTGGACCTCATCTTCCCGCACCACGAGAATGAGATCGCGCAGAGCGAAGGGGCGTCGGGCCAGCCCTTCGTGCGCTACTGGGTGCACGGCGAGCACCTCAACATCGACGCGCAGAAGATGTCGAAGTCGCTCGGCAACATCTATACGCTGGCCGAGATCGAGGAGATGGGCTACTCGCCCGTTGCCCTGCGCTACGCGCTGCTCTCCGTGCCGCATCGCACGAAGCTGAACTTCACGACCCAGTCGCTCGACGACGCGAAGCACGCCCTGTCGCGCATCGAGTCGTTCCTGATCCGCCTCGACGAGGTGGCCCGCTCCGGACCGCGCGACGCCGCGCACGCGGACGAAGGCGGCGACGCGCTGATCGGCAGGCTGCTGGGCGAGTTCCAGGAGGCGATGGACGACGACCTCAATACGTCCGCCGCGCTGGCCGCGCTCTTCACCTTCATCCGCGACGGCAACACGGCCATCGACGCGGGCCGCATCTCCGCCGGCGACGCGGAAGGGATGCGCGCCGTGCTCCGCAAGATCGACCCCGTGCTCGACATCTTCCCCGACCTCGAACAGAGCATCGACGCCGAGGTCGAATCCCTCATCGCCGCACGAAACGCCGCCCGCAAGGCGCGCAACTTCGCCGAGAGCGACCGCATCCGCGACCTCCTGCTGTCGAAGGGGATCGTGCTGGAAGACACCCCGGGCGGAGTGCGGTGGCGGCGGAAGTGAGGCAATTGAGAATTGAGAATTGAGAATTGAGAATTGAGAATACAAACCGCGGCCACTCCCACAATTCTCAATTCTCAATTCACCATTCTCAATTCGACACCATGATCGGCTACCTCGAAGGCACGCTGAAGACTCTCGACGCCACGCGCGCGCTCGTCGTGGCGGGCGGCGTGGGGTACGAGGTGCACATCTCGCTCTCCACGTATTACCGCGTGGAGGGGAAGCGCGACGTGGCGCTGGACATCTACACGCACGTGCGCGAGGACATGCTGTCGCTGTACGGCTTCGCCACGGCGGAAGAGAAGCTGGCGTTCGAGAAGCTGATCTCGATCTCCGGGATCGGCCCGACGCTGGCGCAGAAGATCCTCTCCGGCATCGAGCCGCACGACCTCGCGGACGCCATCGCCCGCGCCGACGCGCGCAAGCTGTCGTCGATCCCCGGCGTCGGCAAGAAGACGGCCGAGCGCATCTGCCTCGAGCTGCGCGACAAGCTGGTCGTCGACGCGCCGGCGGCTCCCGTCACCCCCACCCGCCTCTCCGTCGACGACGACGTCCACTCCGCCCTCGTCAATCTCGGCTACCGCCCGAAGGACGGCGAGCTGGCGGTCGACAAAGCCCGCCAGGAGCTCGGCGTCGACGCCGAGTTCTCCGCGGTGCTCAAGCGCGCCCTGCGCCATCTCACCAAGTAGTCCCAAATAACTTGCACGGCCATGGGATAACCGCATAAAGTATGCGGCGTGATCCCACACAAGATCGGCTGCGGCAGTCAGCACCGGGTGGTCTCGACCATGCACGCCGCCGAATGACGATTCTCGGCCGCCCATCGAGGCGGCGGCGCCGGGCAATGGTTGCTCCGCGCCGATTCCAGCAAGCGAAGTCACCACAGGCACAACCATCATCGGACCCGCGAGGAACTCACGACCATGAAAAACCTCCTGCTGTGTGCCCTGCTCGCCCTGACGTGGAACGCCGCCGCCGTCACCGTCGACAACGACGACACCTGCGACGTCGCCGTCATGCCCGCGGCGACGCTGCTCCTCCCCTACTTCGAGGTCGACCTCGACAACGCGAGCGGGGAGACGACGCTCTTTACGGTCACGAACGTGACGAACGCCGACCAGATCGCGCGCGTGACGCTCTGGACCGACTATGCGTACCCGGTCATCAACTTCAACCTCTACCTGACCGGGTACGACGTGCAGAGCATCAATCTCTTCGACCTGATCTCGCGCGGCCAGATCGCACCGCCCAACGGCACGGGCACGGACTTCTCGAAGCGCGGTCCGTTCTCGGACACGAACCCCGAGCTCAATCTGACCGACTGCGATCGGCTGCCCGGGGCGCTCGACCCCGTGTACGTCGACCGCATGCAGGATGCGTTCACCGAGGGACGCGTCGACCGGATCGGCATCCTCGAGGGATGCGAGGACGTCGGTGGAACGCACACGCGCGCGATCGGCTACGCCACGATCGACGTCGTGGCCACGTGCGGCGTGACGGACGCCACCGACGACGCCTACTGGGACACGATCCGCTACGACAACGTGCTGATCGGCGACTACCAGCAGCTCAACGCCACCGAGGCGAGCGCGCAGGGCGGACCGATGGTACACATCCGCGCCATCCCCGAGGGCGGCACCGCGGAGTCGCGGGCACGGCTGTTCCGCTACGACGTCTTCGAGGACACGTTCTACGGTCACCTCCAGCCGGCGGAGACGCCGCGCCTCGACGGACGGCAGCCGCTCCCCGCGCAGTTCGCCACGCGCTGGATCCTCGGCACGGCGTCCGGCTACGAGACGTTCCTGAAAGTGTGGCGCGAGAGCGGAACGGACGGGAACGCGACGTGCGGCAGGTACTCCGCGAATGCCGACCTGGCGATCCGCGAGATCGTCACCTTCGACGAGAACGAGAACGCCAACGCCGAGCTGCCGTCGAACGGGATCTTTCCCGGGCTGCGCAGCGGCTTGCCCGCCTCATCGCGTACCTCCGTCGGCGACAACGGGATCTACCCGCAGATGGCCAACGGCGCACCGGCCGGCTGGATGTATGTCAATCTCGACCGCACCGGCTCCGGCAATGCCGCCCAGGGGTGGGTGACCTCCTCGATGCGCGCCCTCGGCCGCTACTCCACCGACATCGACGCCACCGCCCTCGGCAACGGCTGCTCCGGGCCGGCGCGCATCAGCGAAGTGACGCGCTTCAACGGCGCGGCAATCGGGCCGGCGCCGAATGACAGCGGCATCGACGACCAGGACGTGTCGACGAACAACGACGACAGTTGCGACATCGCCCAGCTGCCCGCGGCGACGCTGCTCCTGCCGTACTTTGAAGTCGATCTCGACGACCGCAACGCCGTGTCGACGCTCGTCACCGTCACCAACGTCTCGGCGCAGGACCAGATCGCGCGCGTCACGCTGTGGACCGACCTGTCGGTCCCGGTGGTGTCGTTCAACGTCTACCTGACCGGCTACGACGTGCAGAGCCTCAACCTCTTCGACGTCCTGAAGTCCGGCGCGATTGGTACGCCCGCGGGCGTCCGCGGCCCCTACTCCGACGCGAATTCGCGCATCGACATCCGCTCCTGCGACCGCGCCGCCACCCTCACGCCCGCGATCGTCGAGCGGATGACCGACGCCTTCACGCTCGGCGTCGCGGACGAGTGCGACCGGATCGGGAACGTGCACGACAACGCGGTCGGTTACGCGACGATCGACGTGGTCCGCAACTGCGACACGCACGGGCCGCTCTCACCGGAGTACTGGCGCGAGGACATCTCGTACGACAACGTCCTGACAGGCGACTACCAGTACCTCGACGCGAGGAACGATCTCGCCGGCGGCTCGCCGCTGGTGCACATCCGCGCGGTGCCGGAGGGGGGCGAGGGCGATGCGCCTTTCGAGCGGACGTTCTACGCCAGCTTCCAGACGCGCTCCGCGCCGAATCTCGACGGACGCCAGCCACTGCCGTCGCTCTTCGCGGCGCGGTGGATCAGCGGCACGGCGAGCGGCTTCCAGACGTCGTTCCTGATTTGGCGTGAGTCGGTTCGCGGTGCGCGCAGCTCGTGCGGGACGAACCTGGCGAACCTGGCGCCGATGACGGCCACCGTCAAGTTCGACGAAGCGGAGAACGCATGGGGCGACAACCCCTGCAACCTTTGCAATCCGCCGATCGAGTTCGACCCCATGCTTCCGTCTACGGCACGCGTGGCCAGCGATGACTCCTCCCTCTTTCCGCAGGCACTGAACGGCGCGCCCGGGGGCTGGATCTACTTCAACCTCGACGACGGCGACGACAGCAACGGCGCACAGCAGGCCTGGGTCGTGGCGTCGATGTCGTCGCAAAACCGCTTCTCCGTGCAGATCGACGCGAACGCGCTCGGCAACGGCTGCTCGGCGCCCGTCGAGGCGACGGAAGTCTTCGGCGGCAGCGAGGTCATCGGACCGCCGCAATGAATGAGAGGAGCGCCGGCTCGCACCAGCCGGCGCTCCTCTAGGCCCATGAACAGATTCTTCCTCTCGTGCATCATCGCCGCGCTGGCGTGGAACGCCGGCGCGGTGACCACCGACAACGACGCGAGTTGCGACGTCGCCGTCATGCCGGCGGCGACGCTGCTGCTTCCGTACTTTGAAGTCGACCTCGACGACCGCACCGGCGAGACCACGCTCTTCACGGTCACGAACGTCACCAACGTCGACCAGATCGCGCGCGTGACGCTCTGGACCGACTACGCGTACCCGGTCATCAACTTCAACATCTACCTGACCGGGTACGACGTACAGAGCATCAACCTCTTCGACCTGATCGGGCGCGGCGTCATCGCGCCGGACCAGGGCACTGGGACCGATGTCTCGAAGCGCGGCCAATACTCCGACCCGAACACGGCCATCGACGTCACGCAGTGCACCCGGCTGCCTGGCAACATCGACCCCGTCTACCTGGACATCTTTCGCGACGCGTTCATGGAAGGGCGCATCGACTCGATCGGCACCATCCAGGGGTGCGCGGACATCGGCGGAGAGCACGACCGCGCCGTCGGCTACGTCACCATCGACGTCGTCGCCACCTGCGACGTTACGGACGCCACGGACGCGGAGTACTGGACCACGATCCGCTACGACAACGTCCTGATCGGCGATTACCAGCAGCTCAACGTGCGCGAGGCATCGGCGCAGGGCGGGCCGATGGTGCACATCCGTGCGATCCCCGAGGGAGGGACCGCGGAGGCGCGGGCGCGGCTCTTCCGCTACGACGTCTTCGAGCGTACGTTCTACAGCCGTTACCAGTCGCCGCTGACGCCGAACCTGGACGGACGGCAGCCACTGCCCTCGACGTTCGCCGCGCGCTGGATCCGCGGCGGCACGTCGCTGTACCAGACGTCCCTGAAGATCTGGCGCGAAGGGAGCACCGGTCCGGACGCCCCCTGCGGTGAGCTCAGTGCCAACGGAGCGCTCGAGTTTCGTGAGGCGGTGGTCTTCGACGAGAATGAGAACGCGGCCGGCGCCGTGCCGCCGATTCTGCTCCCCAACAATCCGTATCCCGATCCTGCGTTCCGGGCCACGTCGCGGACGCTGGTCACGGACGAGAGCCTCTACCCGCAGCTCACCAACGGCGCCATCGGCGGCTGGCTGTATCTCAACCTCGATCGAGCCGGCGACGATCACGCCGCGCAGAGCTGGGTCATCTCCTCGATGCGAGCCCTCGGTCGTTTTTCCACCGACATCGATGCCACGGCCCTCGGCAACGGCTGCTCCGTACCGGCACGCGTCAGCGAGATCACGCGCGTCGCCGGCCCGGCCATCGCTCCCGCGCCGAACGACAACGGCATCGACGACAAGACCATCACCACGAAGAACGACGACAGTTGCGACATCGCGGTCCTGCCCGCGGCGACGCTCCTCCTGCCGCACTTCGAGGTCGACCTCGAGGACCGCAATGGACAGACGACGCTGTTCACCGTCACCAATGTGAGCCCGGAGGACCAAGTCGCGCGCGTCACGCTCTGGACCGACCTCGCCGTTCCGATCGTGTCGTTCAACCTCTTTTTGACCGGTTACGACGTGCAGAGCATCAACCTCTTCGACGTCATCGCAGGCGGCACGACCGGCTCGCCCGCCGCAGCACGCGGGCAGTTCTCCGATCCAAACACCGGTCTCTCGCTGCGCGGGTGCGACCGCACTACCGTCCTCGGTCCGGAGCTCATTGAACGGATGCACGACGCGTTCAGGGAGGGGATCTCGGACGACTGCAACGAGATCGGGATGGAGCATGACGACGCGGTCGGCTACGCGACGATCGACCTCGTTCGCAATTGCAGCTCGAACGGACCGCTGGCGGCGGAGTACTGGAGCGAGGACCTGGCGTACGACAACGTGCTCACCGGCGATTACCAGCACCTTCAGGCCAGCAACGACTTCGCGGGCGGCGCGCCACTGGTCCATGTCCGTGCGGTGCCCGAGGGAGGCGAGGAGGCGTCGCCGTTCGAGCGCACGTTCTACGCGGCGTTTCAACCACGCTCCACGCCGAACCGCGATGGACGCCAGCCGCTGCCGTCACTGTTTGCGGCGCGGTGGATCGCCGGCGGCCAGGCCGGCCAAGCCACGGAGACGGCCTTCTCCATCTGGCGCGAATCGAAAACGGGTGCGCGGGGAAGGTGCGGCACGCATGACGACAACTTCCTGGAACGGACCGACGTCGTGGTCTTCGATTTCGCCGAGAACGCGTGGGGCGATTTCCGGTGTCGCGGGTTCTGCCCGGCTCTCGAGAAGGGCGAGTTGCCGGCGACGGCGCGTGCGCACATTCGGGACACCTCCCTTTTCCCGATCCCGACGAACGGCGCGGTCGATGGCTGGGTCTACTTCAACCTTGATGACGCAGCGGGCGACGGCATCGCCCGCCAGGCCTGGGTGACGACGACGATGTGGTCCCAGGGGCGATACCGAGTGGACATCGAAGCCGCGGCCCTGGGTAACGGCTGCTCCGCGCCGGTCGCGCAGAGCGAGACCGCGCAAGGGACCGGCGTCATCGGCCCACCGTAAGGCGGCGCCATCGGAGCGCCGGCTGTCAGCCGGCGTCCACGGTGCTGGGTCGATCACAAATAACTCTTGTCTCGTATGCCGTAACCGCATAAAGTCAGCTCTCCCCCGAAACGTTCGTCCATGAGGAGATTGAACATGACCAAACGGATGCTCCCGCTTCTGCTCGCCGCCGCGCTCTCCCTCTCCGCCGGCGCCGCGACCGTCGACAACGACGACAGTTGCGACATCGCCATCCTCCCCGCGGCCACGCTCCTCCTTCCGTACTTTGAAGTCGATCTCGACAATGCCCGCGGCGCGACGACGCTCTTCACCGTCACCAACGTGACCAACGTCGACCAGATCGCGCGCGTCACGCTCTGGACCGATCGCGCGTATCCGGTCCTCGACTTCAACATCTATCTCACCGGCTACGACGTGCAGGCCATCAACCTCTTCGACGTCATCTCGCGCGGCGTGATCGCCCCCACCGCCGGAACCGGGACCGCCGTGACACCGAAGCGCGGCACGTTCTCCGACCGCAACACCCGCCTCGATCTCTCGGCATGCGACCGCCTCCCCGGCGCGCTCGACCCTGCCTACGTGGAGCGGATGCAGGACGCCTTCACCCTCGGGCGCGTCGAGGATCTCGGCCTGCTGGAAGGATGCGAGAACATCGGCGGCGAGCACGACAACGCCGTCGGCTACGCCACCATTGATGTGGTCGGCCGCTGCTCGTACGAGATGCCGACCGAGACGGCCTACTGGAACGGCGCGGTCCGCTACGACAACGTCCTCATCGGCGACTACCAGCACGTCAACACGTCGCGCGACTCCGCCCAGGGCAGCACCATGGTGCACATCCGCGCAATCCCCGAAGGCGGCACCGCCGAAGCGCGCTCGACGCTCTCGACCTACGACCCCGGCTTCGAGCGGACGTTCTACGGCCGCTACCAGGCCGCGGCCACGCCGAAGCTCGACGGACGCCAGCCGCTCCCCTCCCAGTTCGCCACGCGCTGGATCCACGGCAGCTCGAACGATTACCGCACCTCGCTGAAGGTGTGGCGCGAAGGCGCGAATTCTTCGCAGGCCTGTGCGTCGTTCGAGACGAACGCGGACCTCGACGTGACGGAGATCGTGCTCTTCGACGAGAACGAGAACGCCGTCGGCGCGCGCGGAGCGCAGCTCGAGCTCGCGGCCACGTCCAGCACCGACGTCGACGACGCGGAGATCTACCCGCAGCCGCCCAATGCGGCGACCAGCGGCTGGATGTTCCTCAATCTGGACCGTAATTTTCGCGACGACGCGGCCTCGCAGAACTGGGTGATCTCGTCGATGCGCGCGCTCGGGGGCCGCTACTCCACCGACATCGACGCCATCGCCCTCGGCAACGGCTGCTCCACCGACATGCGCCCCAGCGAAGTCACGGGCGCGACGACCACCGTGGCCATCGGCCCCGCTTCGAACAACAACCCCGGGCGCGGCGTGGCGTCGGTGGACAACGACGACAGTTGCGACGTGGCCCTGCTCCCGGCGGCCACGCTCCTTCTCCCCTACTTCGAAGTCGATCTCGAGAATCGCAATGGCGAGGCAACGCTCTTCACGCTGACCAACGTCGGCGCGGCGGAACAGATCGCGCGCGTCACGCTCTGGACCGATTACTCGTTCCCGGTGATCTCCTTCAATGTCTATCTGACCGGGTACGACGTGCAGAGCATCAGTCTCTTCGACGTCATCGCCACCGGCCGCATCGCGCCCGGCCAGGGCACGGGCACGCTGATCTCGCACCGCGGCACGTACTCGGATCGCAACGAGCGGCTCGATCTCCGTGATTGCCGCCGCCTCCCCGTGCAGCTCGCGGACGGCTACATCGAGCGGATGCAGGACGCCTTCACCTACGGCAGCGTGGTCGACCTCGGCGGAGCGGAAGGCTGCGACGAAGTCGGAAACGTGCATGACAACGCGGTCGGCTACGCGACGGTGGACCTCGTGCGCAATTGCTCCACGAACGGTCCGCAGACGGCCGAGTACTGGAGTGAGGACCTCGCGTACGACAACGTGCTGATCGGCGATTACCAGCAGGTCAACAGCTCGGAGAACTTCGCCCAGAGCAGCACGCTGGTCCACGTCCGCGCCGTGCCCGAAGGCGGCACGCAGGCCGAGCGCCTTGCCAATCCGCAGCAGTACCACCCGCGCGCGGAGCGCACCTTCTACAGCCGCTATCAGTCACCGGCCGCCCCGAAGCTCGACGGGCGCCAGCCGCTGCCGTCGACGTTCGCCGCCCGCTGGATCCAGGGCGGCGCGAGCGGGTTCCAGACGTCCTACAAGTTGTGGCGCGAGGGGAAGGGCGGCCACGCAACCTGCGGCCGTCATGGCCTTTCCAACGTGACGAAGGTCATGGAGATCGTTCGCTTCGACGAGGCGGAGAACGCGATCGGCGACGTCCCGGTGAGCCGCGTCTGCACGCCCATCACCACGGAGTTCACACTTCCCACGACGTCGCGGACTTCCGTCGCCGACGCCTCGATCTACCCCCAGCTCACCAACGGGGCGATCGGCGGCTGGATGTACCTGAACCTCGACAACTGCGAGCTCGACGCGGCGGGCAGCCAGAACTGGGTCACGATCTCGATGCGCGCCGAAGGACGCTACTCCGTCGACTTCGATGCCGCCGCCCTCGGCAACGGCTGCTCGCCCGCCGCACCGATGAGCGAGGTCACGACCGGCGCGGCCGTCATCGGCCCGGCGCTGAACTCGAACGCGAGATAGAGGTAGCGAGCGCCGGCAAGCAGCGTGGAGCGGCGGGCTTTAGCCCGCCGCGGCTCCCGCCCGTCGGCGGCGGCGGGCTAAAGCCCGGCTAAAGCCCGCCGCTCCACGCGACGATCCAAGTGCAGGCCAGCTAGTGACGCCCGGTTTCCACCTGATCCTCCGTTCCATCACCGCCCCAAACGCCTCCCATTGCCGCACTCAGCGGCAAAGTGGGCCCGCCGTTTGAAACGTCGCCTCGGTGTACAGGAGGAAACAAGTACTCATGAAACGCACATCACTGATCGCAACCGCCATTCTCTGCGTGGCTCTGATGAGCTGCGCCTCGACCGGTACCGATCCGGTTGACCGCAACGCCTCGAACGGACAGCCTGGAAAACCGCAGGCCACCGAGCCCGAAGAGATGCACGGGCACAGCATGAACGCCACGGGCGTCAGCACCATGGAGACCTCGGTCAAGGGCGACTCCGCCGTCGTCACCGAGACCACCGTCGTCACGACCCCGGCCGTGGCCCAGGTCGACGCCACCCTCGTGCCGAATACCAGCAGCAGCACCGCCACGGTCACCAGCAACACCTCGACCGACCAGAGCTCGAGCACGTGGAACACCAACACCACATCGACCACCAGCAGCACCTCGGGCAACATGACCAGCAGCACTTCGACGGACGATGACGATGACGACACCACCGCCACCGAATCGCGCCGCCGGATGCGCAAGGACTAAGTCCTCGCTGACGGGCTTGCGAGCCGCGCGTGCGGCTCGCAACTCCCCTCTTCCGATGATGAAACGCACGACGATCCTGCTCGCCCTCGTTCTCCTCGCCGCCACCGCGTCGGCGGAGAAGACTGACGTCCTGCTCGCGAAAGCGTGGCCGGGCGCACCGGTGGCGGGCCTCGAAGCAATTGGCAACGGTGTGGGCATCGTCTTCAGCCCCGACCTCAGCGTCCCTGGCAACTGCCGCTTCTACACCGCCCTCGGCTTCGCCTGCTTCGACAGCGCGGACTGGCTGCAGATCCTCAGCGAGGTCCACGCGCACAACATCAGCAAGCCCGCGCGTAAGATCAAGACGCTGATCCTCGAGACGCACGGGACGAACGGCAACGGCCTGAAGGTGCAGACCGGCAAAAAGGAGACGGACGACCGCTCCTATATCTCCATCGGCGCGCTGCAGGAGTGGCTCGAGCCGGTCGGCGTGAAGCACATCATCGTCAGCGCGTGTAACTCCGGCCGCCTGCTGCGGCCCGAGATCTACCTGAAGCTCAACCGCGATCCGGGCGACAAGCTGTTCCTCCCCGCGACGCGCGGCATCATCGACGCCACGGACAGCTTCGACCCGAAGCGCAATCCGATCACGGTGATCACTCCCGGCGCCAGTCACATCGAGACGACGCTCGTCGGCGCTCTCCGCGAACTGGCCCCCTCAACGCGCGAGGCGCTCGAGCGCGCCGCGAAGACGCGCGACGTGAAGCTGCCCGTGCAGTTCGCGGTCTCGGAAATGCTGATCAAGATGCTGCTCCGCGACCCGCAGCTCGAGCTGCGCACCGGCGCCTGGGTCGAGGAGCTGTCGAAAGTGCAGACTTCCCCGCAGGCCAGCGAGCGCATCTTCACCGCGTTCGTCGCCCACCTGAACTACGTCGCCGCCAAAGACTCGCGCACGCAGACCGCCAGCGCTGCCGCCGCGCGCTGATCCGCACGCTCAGTTCCGCGCTTGGACCCATGCTCTCTGAGGTCGCAGCTCGCAGCTCTCAGGAGGACCGCATTCCTGCGAGCTGCGAGCTGCGACCTGCGAGCTCCCTCCTGGCCCGTGGCTTCTGCGCTGCCGACGGCACCGGAGATCCCGCGTCTCCGCGCGGGATAAAATGAGTGCGTGGATGTCTTCGCCATCAAGCGACCCTCACCGGCGCTCTTCAAGTACTACGTCCTCTCCTCCTTTCTCTTCGGGCCTCTTTTCTTCGTGCCGCTGGTCTATCTCCACTTCCGCTACCAGACCATGCGCTACGACTTCGACGACGAAGGGATCTCCATGCGCTGGGGCATCCTCTTCCGCCGCGAGATCACGCTGACCTACGCGCGCATCCAGGACATCCATCTCACCAGCAACATCCTCGAACGCTGGCTGAAGCTGGCGCGGATCCAGATCCAGACCGCAAGCGCCAGCGCGTCCGCGGAGATGACCATCGAAGGACTGCACGAGTTCGAAGCCGTGCGCGATTTCCTCTACTCCAAAATGCGCGGTGTGCGCGGTGGAGGACCGGCAAGCCTGCCTGTCCAGTCCCCGTCCGCCGACAACGACCTGGCCGTGGCCCTCCGCGAAGTCGCCGCCGAGCTGCGCGCCGTGCGCGAGGCGCTGGAGAAACGATGAGCTGGCGCGAGACCGCGTTGCGCTACTTGCGCGTGCCCGCCGAGCCCGAGCCGCCGCCCGGCTCCCCGCCGCGTTTCTTCAACGCCGCGCCGAATTACTTCAAGTACCGCCTCGTCACCTGGGCCCTGACGCAACTGATCGCGGTCATCGGCCTGCTCTGGGCGATCTACTTCGCGCAATGGGTTGCCACCACGGGCGCGCCCCGCATCGTGGTCTGGCTGGTCCGCGCCGGCGAGGTGTTCGGCTGGATCGCCTTCGCCTTCGAGGTCGTCGTCGGCTGGATGTTCATCCGCCTCGACTACGAGATGCGCTGGTACATGCTCTCCGACCGCGCCATCCGCATCCGCGAAGGCATCCTGACCATCCGCGAAAAGACCATCGCCCTGGCCAACGTACAGAACCTCGCCATCCGCCAGGGCCCGCTGCAGCGCTTCCTCGGCATCGCCGACGTCGAGGTCAAGACCGCGGGCGGCGGCGGGGGCAGCTCGTCATCGGAGATGCAGACCCAGAAGCGCGGCGCCGAACCGATGCACGTCGCCTACTTCCGCGGCGTCAACAACGCCGAGGAGATCCGCGACCTGGTCCGCGAAGGAGTCCGCGTCCAGCGCAACGCCGGCCTCGGCGACCCCGATGAAGTGGAGCCCAGCCCCACGATGGACGACGCGGTCGCGGAGCTGTTGCGCGAAGCGCGAGCGTTGCGCGCGTCCGTCGCACGCTAGCGGAACGCTTTCATCGCACCCACGGGCCTAGGTACGACGGGAGGCCTCCGGCGGGCCGGTGCGACCGGCGGCGCTGGTTGGCCTAGCCAGGATGCACACCTGTCGACGAAACACGTGTTTGCGCGACGACATGGGCACAATCAGCGCTGCCGGTCGCACCGGCCCGCCGGAGGCCCCTCGTCGTCCTATCCCTGTGGCTCCGATGTAAGCGGCCCCTACGTGGCCGGAACCGGCGCGGCGATCTCGATGCCCGTGTTCGCGCGCACGTTCTCGCGCACCTGCTCCGTCATCCGGAACTGCAGCGCCTCGAAGTTCGTGAACAGCGACCATGCCGGCGCCTCGTCCGCCGCGTCGAACATCAACTCGCGTTTCGGCAGCGCGCGGATCAGCGCGAAGCGCTCCGCCGGGGCGGGATGGCTGTCGTACACCGACGACGCGCGATTGAGTGCTTCCTCCACCTGCGTGCTCACGTCTTCCACCGCGGACGACGGCGTGTACGTGTAGAGATTCGCCAGCGGCAACTGCCGGTCGACGACCTCCTTCAGCGTCACGTCCACGTGCGCGTCGAAGCGCACCCCCCGCTCGACGACGTGCGTCAGACCTTCTTCGAACGCCGCCGCGCCGTACGCGAACACCGCGAAACGGTCCGCCAGCACTTCCTGCAGACGGGACGCCCCCTCGGAGATGCGCAGGAACAGGCGGTGGAAGGCGTTCACGAACCACCAAGCCGGGTTGTACCAGGTCGCGACGCCGCCCTCCGCGAGGCCGACCGCCGTCCGCGCCAGCGAGTTCCGCACCGCCAGCGCGAACGCGCCGCCGGCCGTGTCCTGATTCGAGAAGTGACCGTACTCGTGCCCGAGAATGGCCTTGAGCGGCAGTACGCGCAGGCCGTCCAGCGCGGCGATGCCGAGGATCAGGCAGCGCTCTTTCCTGCGCCCTTTGCCGCGCTCCATCACCGCCACCTCGGTGCCCGGCGTCATGTACACGTTGTCGACCGCGTGCGTGCCGATCTTCGCCGCGACGTCGTCCAGCAACGCGCGCAGCTTCGGCTCCTCCGCGAGGTCGAGACGCATGCCCGGATCGTCGTCGCGGCGGCGCACGAAGAGGCTCTTCAGCATCGACCAGACACTCACCGCCGCCAGCGCCACCAGGATGATCACCAGCTTGACTGGAACGCGTCCGAGAGCGAACGTCGCGTAAATCAGGCCGCCGGTGAACGCGATCACGAACGCGATCACGATCGGCAGCGACGCGTAATAGAACGCGCACGACACGCCGAGGACGATCTTGTAGAGACGGCGGACCTTCGCGCTCATATCGTCCGTCGTCTTCGCCGCGCGCATGGCGATGCGGCTCAGCACCGCGCCGGCGAGCAGCATCAGGCCGAAGCCGGCGAACCAGATCCCGAGCCCGATCAGTGCCGGCTTCCACCAGCGCAGATAGAACGGCTGCGCCGAGGCCAGCGCCTTGCGCGTCGACTCGTACTCGGCCAGCGGCATGCCGAACGTTTTCGCGCGCAGGAGCGCGGCGTCGGCCTCTTCCCAGTTCCCTTCGCTCGCCGCCACCACCATGCGGAACATGTGCGTCGGGACCGACTTCGGCGCGATGGATTCGAGACGGATCGTCGCCTCGCGGATCATGTCGATGTCCTGCGCCGCCTGGCCGGCCGAGGCCAGCACCGACTGCGCGAACTCATCGTCCGGCTTCGCGTTCGCGGCCTCGCGCGCCAGCGGCTTCGCCTCCGCCAGCTCCTCCTCCGTCAGCGGGCCGATGGGCTTGCTCAGGAGGATGTACGCGAGCGAAGACATGTTCTCCGGCGAGCGGTCGAGCTGCACGGCCTGCCGTCCATGCTCGAGTGCCTGCTGACGGAGTCCTGCCCGCAGCTCCTCGCCCGACTGGCGCCGGAGCGCGTGCACGAAATCGGGGACGCGCGCGTAGACCCGCGCGTAGAGCTGGATCGCGTCATGATGCCGCGCCGCCTCGCGTGCGGTGTTGGCCTGCTTCCACAACGGCAGCGCCCCCGCGTCTTTCGCGCCGAGATCGCGCTCGAGCCTCGCGTCGTACTCCTGCGGCGTTTCCGCCGACAACGAAACACACGAAATCAGTACGACGAACAGCACAGCGAGCTGCTTGCGCATGGGCGCCTCCGGGATTTGGACGATTGGATCTTGGATTGGACGTTGGGAAGTGTAACAGCGCCCCGGCTGTTTCCGCCGCGCGCATGATCTCCTTCGCCAACGTCAGTAAGCAGTACGGAAAACAGGTCCTCTTCGTCGAGGCGTCCTTTCAGCTCAACCCCGGCGAGAAGGCCGGACTGGTCGGGCCGAACGGCGCCGGCAAGTCGACGCTGTTCCGCATGATCACTGGGGAGGAAGACCCCGACGACGGCGTGGTGAACGTACCGAAGAAGATCGCCATCGGCTACTTCCAGCAGGAGGTGGACGAGATGAGCGGCCGTCCCGTGCTCGATGAAGCCATCGCCGGCAGCGGCCGCCTCGGCGACCTGCATCACGAGCTGATCGAGCTGGAGCGGGCCATGTCCGACCCGGACACGGCCGACCTCGACGCGGTCCTGGAGCGCTTCGGCCACGTGCAGGAGGAGTATCAGCACCTCGGCGGCTACGAGGTCGAGGCGCGCGCCCGCGAAGTGCTGCACGGCCTCGGCTTCGAGGACGCGCAGATCGACGGCGACGTCGGCGCCCTCTCCGGCGGCTGGAAGATGCGCGTCTCCATGGCCAAGATCCTCCTCGGCAAGTTCGACGTCCTGCTGCTCGACGAGCCGACCAACCATCTCGACATCGAATCGATCGTCTGGCTGGAGGGGTACCTGAAGTCCGTCCCGTCGACGATCCTCATGACCTCCCACGACCGCGACTTCATGAACCGCATCGTCACGAAGGTCATCGAGATCGACGACGGCGAGATCACCACCTACTCCGGCGACTACGACTTCTACGTGCGCGAGCGCGAGACGCGCGAGGTGAACCAGGAAGCGGCCTACGCGCGGCAGCAGTCGAAGCTGGCCAAGGAACAGCGCTTCATCGACCGCTTCAGCGCGCACGCGGCCAAGGCCGCCCAGGTGCAGAGCCGCGTGAAGATGCTGGAGAAGCAGGAGCGCATCGAGCCGCCGAAGAAACGGCGCGCGATGAAGTTCGACTTCCGCAGTCCGCAGCGCTCCGGCGAAGACGTCGTGGCCATGAAGGACGTGCACAAGAGCTTCGGCAAGCGCACGCTTTACGACCATTTCGACTTTCAGGTCCGCCGCGGCGAGCGCTGGTGCGTCATGGGCAAGAACGGCGCGGGCAAGTCGACGCTGCTGAAGATGATCGCCGGCGCCCTGACGCCCGACAGCGGCACGGTGCGCCTCGGCGCGAGCCTCAAGCTCGGCTACTTCGCGCAGCAGTCGCTCGACCTGCTCGACCCCGAGCTCACCGTCATTGAGCAGATGCAGAAGGACTATCCGCTGGAGGGCATCGGCGTCCTGCGCAACATCCTCGGCGCGTTCCAGTTCTCCGGCGACGACGTCGACAAGCGCATTCGCTCACTGAGCGGCGGCGAGAAATCGCGACTGGTCATGGCCCGCATGCTCCTCGACCCGCCGAACTTCCTCGTCCTCGACGAGCCGACGAACCACCTCGACCTGGCCACCAAGGAGATGCTCGTCGATGCCCTGAAGGATTTCGAAGGGACGATGCTCTTCGTCTCCCACGACCGCACCTTCCTCCGCGGCCTCGCCAACCGCGTCCTCGAGCTCGCCCCCGAGGATCACCCCGAGCCGCTCAAGTACGGCGGGTCGTATGTGGAGTACGTGGAGCGCACGGGACGCGAGGCGCCGGGCGTGCACGCGTAAAATGCCGCATGCTGCGCATCTACTCGACCGATCCTCAATACATCACCCTCGCGCGAAACGCCCTCGACCAGCTGGCCGGAGTGGCGCATGCGTGGACATATACGCACACGATGGGCGTGTTCGTCGGAGACTGGATCGAGGTCACGCGCGGCGCCATGTTTGCCACGGCGCAAGGCGTTCGGCCGCACTCGGTGACGTTGATCGACCGCGTCATCGCCAACCGGAACATCACACGCATCATTCACTCCCACGCGAACGACGCGTCGCCCGAACGCGACTTGCCGGGCTTGCGCTCCGATGACTGGTTCTCCGGCATCGGGCGCAGAGTCATGGATGCGATCGGAACTACCGCCCGCGCGACGGGCGGGATCGGCACCGGCACGCTCATCCGATGGTCGGGCGGTCCGAATTCAACGGCCAACCAGTCGGCGATGGGGATCATCCGGATGGAAGCCTGCCCGAATTACATTCTGCTCGCGCACGAGCTGGTGCACGCGGACCGCTTCGGCCGCGGACTTCTGAACCTGCAGCGCGGAAACTCCCCTTTCGCGGTGGACTGGCGACAGGACGGCCGCGGCAGCGCCCTCTATCATCACAATGGATTTCAGCTGGTGAACGAGGTCTGGATGGACGGAACGATGGAACTCGCCGAAGAGATCGCGACCGTCGGCCTCAGCGACAGCGATCACATCTGCCCCAATGATCCCCTGGCGATCACGGAGAACATGATCCGCCGCGAGCATGGCATCCCTCAGCGACTCAAGTATGGTGCGTTCAACCGGCCGGTCGAGGGCGTGTTCGCATTCTTCATGAACTTCTGAGCAGTCGCGAGAACCGCGATACCATCCGTCGGTGAACGACCTCGAATCCGCGGGCTATACGGTTGCCGACATCGTGTTGGCGCAGCATCAATGTGACTATGCCGCTTCTTCGCTGCCCGTGGTCCCGGCCGGGCGCAGTGGCGTGCGCAACCTGATCTCTCATCCCACCGTCGCGCGGTTCCTGCTGCACGAGAAACTCGGCGGCTATCTCTGGTCCCTGACCGGCCGCGATCTGGTCGCCGTCAAAGCCACGCTCTTCGACAAGACGCCGGAGCGCAACTGGCGCGTGCAATGGCATCAGGACCGCGTCATTGCGGTCAAAGAGCGCATGGACGTGCGCGGATACGGCCCGTGGTCCAGCAAGGCCGGGACGCCACACGTCGACGCGCCGGCCGAGGTGCTGTCGCAGATGATCTCCGTGCGCGTGCACCTCGACGACTGCGGGACGGAGAACGGGCCGCTGCTGGTGATCCCGGGAAGCCATCACCGCGGCGCGTTGAGCGATGAGGAACTGGCAGACCTGTCGTCGAGCGATTCCTTCGACGAAATCTGCGTGCCACGCGGCGCCATCGTCCTCATGCGGCCGCTGCTGGTGCACGCGTCGCGTCCGGCGCGGACGGCCTCCAGCCACCGCGTGCTGCACATCGAGCTGGCCCCGGTCGAGGCGATCTCGCCGCTGCAGTGGCATACCGCCGTGCCGTTACGCCGAGCGGCGTAGGCAGTTACTGGTGCTGGTTACTGGTTGCTAGTGCGGCAGCGGCTAAAGGCACTAGTAACCAGCAACCAGCAAACCGGCCCGCCTAATCGGGAACGACGATGGAGGACCACACCATCTTGCGCACCGCGATGACGTTGTCATCGATGTCTTTCTGGGTGGCGGTCGTGCCGAGAACGCGCTGCACGTATTGCACTTCGGTGGAAACGAGGTTGTGATTGAGCAGGCGCGTCGCGGCTTTGCGGATGTTGCTCTCCGACACCGGGATGCGCTTCATCTCTTCGCTGCGCGGCTTGGCGACGCGGCGGGTGACTTTGGCTTTGATCTTCTCAGCAGACATTTTTTTCTCCTCAGCCACGCGGACGCTCGCGGTCCCGCGGCGGTCGCGCTTCGGCGCATTTGATGGACTGGCCGTCGACGTCTTTGCCGTCGAGACCGGTGATGGCGGCACGCGCCTCTTCGTCATTCGGGAAGACGACGAACCCGTAGCCGCGCGAGGCGCCGCTGCTCCGGTCCTTGACGACTTCGGCGGAATCCGGCTTGCCGTACTCGCTGGCCAGAGTGTTGAGCTGCTCGTCGTTGACCGACGCGGGCAGATTGCCCAGATGGAGCTTCATAGAATTCTCCTCGCAGTCTAAGAAGGTGGTTTCGGGCGGTCCGACTTAGTTCAGATGACCCGAAGCCGAGGAGAGTTCCTCAAAGCTGTATAAGAATACACTATCCCGCGCGTGATTCTTCCCCTTTTCATTGATGGAATTGAAGATACGGCTCTCTCGTTGACCGGGAAGCATGTCATTTTCTTCACTCGGACTCGGTCCGAAGCTTCTCCAGTCCATTGCTGACGCCGGCTATACAACCCCCACTCCCATCCAGTCCGCGGCCATTCCGCGCGTGCTCGAGGGCCGCGACCTGATCGGGATCGCGCAGACGGGAACCGGCAAAACCGCGGCCTTCGTGCTGCCCCTCCTCGAGCGTATCCTCGCCAAGCCGCAGTCGCGCTCGCCGCGCGCGCTCATCGTCGCCCCGACCCGCGAGCTGGCCCTGCAGATCGACGAGCAGGTCCGTATCCTCGGCCGTCACCACAACGTCCGCTGCGCCACCGTTTTCGGCGGCGTCGGCGAACAGCCCCAGATTGCCGCCATGCGCAAGGGCGTCGACGTCGTCGTCGCCACTCCCGGCCGCCTGCTCGACCTCATGGGCTCGCGCCACGTCGACCTCTCGCACGTCGAGATCGCCGTCCTCGACGAGGCCGACCGCATGCTCGACATGGGATTCCTCCCGCAGATCCGCCGCGTCGTGAACGCGCTGCCGAAACAGCGCCAGACGATGCTCTTCTCGGCCACGCTCTCGCGCGACATCGAGAAGATCACCGGCGAGTTCCTGCGCAATCCGGAGACCGTCGAGATCGGCCGCCGCGCCAATCCCGCGGAGTCGGTCGCGCAGTTCCTCTACCCCGTTCCGAAGAGCCGCAAGGTCGATCTCCTGGTGCACCTGCTGCGCGACGAGAGCCTCGACTCGGTGCTGGTCTTCTCCCGTACGAAGCACGGCGCGGACAAGATCGTGCGCAAGCTGCAGGCGGCCAAGATCCCCGCCGCGGCCATGCACTCGAACCGCTCGCAGAGCCAACGCGTGGCCGCGCTCGACGCGTTCAAGAACGGACGCGCGCGCGTGCTCGTGGCCACCGACATCGCCTCGCGCGGCATCGACGTGGAGGGCATCTCGCATGTCGTCAACTTCGACTTCCCGATGCACCCCGAGGATTACGTCCACCGCATCGGCCGCACCGGCCGCGCGGACGCGATCGGCGACGCGATCAGCTTTGTCACGCCGGACGACGAGCCGTACGTGCGCGATCTCGCAAAGATGACCGGCAAGGCCATCGAGCGGAAACGCATCGCGGGCTTCGACTACACGGACGCGCCGGCGGCGTCGCACCAGCCGCGCCCGATGCACGCGCAGCGTCCGCAGCAACAGCAGCAGCGCCGCTGGCGGTAGGGCGCCTCATCAGTCCCCTCTCCCCGCGCACGGGGAGAGGGCCAGGGTGAGGGGCTCCCTTTTCCCAAGCGCCACAACCCCTCACCCTAACCCTCTCCCCGCTCGTCGCGGGGAGAGGGGACTGAGTTACGGCCGTTGGCTCCCTTGCGGATTTACGTCTTGGCTTCCAGCTCGGCCCAGCGCGCGTACAGGCGGTCCACTTCCGCCTGTGCCGCGCTGAGCTCCGCGAAGCGCTTCTGCAGTTCGTCGGCGTCCGAGGCCACCGACGGATCCTCCGCCCGCCGCTGTGCCTCGGCCATGCGCTCTTCGGCGGTGTGGATCGTCGCTTCCATCGCGTCGAGCTCGCGCTGTTCCAGGTAGCCGAGCTTTTTCGGCTTCGGCGCGGAGACATTGCGGGCCGCGGCCTTCGCCGCTTTCGCCGCCGAGGGACGCTCCGCCTCCCACTGGCCGTAGTCGGCAAAGTACTCCGTGCCGCCGCGTCCATCGAGGGCCAGGATGCGCGTCGAGACGCGGTCGATCAGATAGCGGTCGTGCGTGACCAGCAGCAGCGCGCCGGGGAACTCCAGCAGCGATTCCTCGAGCACGTCCAGCGTCGGGATGTCCAGGTCGTTCGTCGGCTCGTCCATCACCAGCAGGTCGGCCGGCTGCAGCATCAGCCGCGCCAGGACGATGCGCGCCTTCTCCCCGCCCGACAGCCGCGACACCGACGTCTCGAGCTGCTCGCTGCGGAAGAGGAACTTCTTCGCCCAGCCGGCCACGTGGATGGGCCGGTCGCGATAGATCACGCTGTCCCCCTCGGGGGCCAGCGCGCGTTTGAGCGTCAGGTTCGGGTCGAGCGACTCGCGGTTCTGTTCAAAGTAAACGACGCGCAGGCCGGCCGCCTGCTCGATCGTCCCGGCGTCGGGCTCCACCTCGCCCGTGATGAGACGCAGGAGTGTCGTCTTCCCCGAGCCGTTCGGACCGAGGACGCCGAGTCGCGTGCCGGGCGTAAGGAGGACGTCGAGATTGCGGAAGAGCTGCCGCTTGGCCAGCCCCTTCCCCGCCCAGAGCCGTTTCGTCTTCCGCTGCGACGCGGTGAAGTCGATCTCCGCGCTGAATGTCTGCGCGCGGTCGCGGCTCTCGCCCAGCTCGTCGATGAGGCGTCCCGCGTTCTGGATGCGCGCCTTCGACTTCGTCGTGCGCGCCTTCGGGCCGCGGCGCAGCCACTCCATCTCCCGGCGGACCAGGTTCGCCAGCGTCTCCTGGTACGCGGCCTCGTTCTTCAGCACCTCGTCGCGCTTCTCCAGCAGGTCGCTGTACGACCCGGTGGTCTGCAGCAGTCCGCTCGGATAGGCGCGATTCAGCTCCAGCATCCGCTTGGTGATGTTCTCGAGGAAGTAGCGGTCGTGGCTGACGACGATGAACGCCTCCGGCTCGTTGCGCAGCAGTCCTTCGAGCCAGAGGATGGCCTCGACGTCGAGATGGTTCGTCGGCTCGTCGAGCAGCAGCACGTCCGGCTCGCGCACCAGCTCGTGCGCGATGGCCAGGCGCTTGCGCCAGCCGCCCGAGAGCACGTCCGTGAGCTGCTCGACGTCGAGAAAGCCGGCCTTGCCGAGGGCCACGGAGACGCGGCCGTGCTTCTCGTGCTCGTCGAGGTGAGGCGTGTTCGCCAGCGCGTCGAGGAGCACGTCCTCGACCGTCTTGCCCGGCGAGAACACCGGGTCCTGCGGGACGTAGCCGACCCGCACGCCCTTGCGGATGGCGCGCGTGCCGGAGTCGGCGTCCTCGACGCCGGCCAGGATCTTGAGCAGCGTCGACTTGCCGGAACCGTTGGGTCCGACGAGGCCGACGTGGTCGCCTTCGTCGAGCGTGAACGACAGGTTCTCGAACAGCGGCCGCGAGCCGTAGGCTTTGGTCAGAGATTCAGCAGACAGGAGTACGGCCATAATGGTGTATGACTCTGCCGGTCCTGGCCGCGGTCTTCGCGGTAGTCGCCGCCGCGATCGTGCTGCTGGTTCGCAACACGCGGCAACGGGAGGCAGAGCGCGCGGAAGGATACCGGAAGGCCGCCTCTTTGCGCGGCTGGCAAGTCGAGCCGGGCCCGGCAACGATCCGCTACACCGGTAGAACCCAGGGCATCGCCTGGACGTTCGAGGCGCCGCTGCGCCGCATCGACCGCCGCGACGAAGTGCGCCAGACCTCGCGCTGGGAGACCCGCGACGTCACCGCGCCGGAGCTGATCGTGGTCTGGCCGGAGCGCGGCAAGAACCTCGTCGCCGACCTCCCCGCCGTCGCCCGCGACCTCGTCTTCCGCAATCTGGCCGCGGTCCTCGGCGTCGACGCGGAGGCGCTGCCGAACGCGAAGAGCGACCCCGCCATCGCCGCGGCCATCTTCGGGACGCAGGTCGTGGCCGTGACGCTCTCGCCGGCCGGCCTGGCCATGATCGTCCACACCGTCGTGAACGACCCGGCCGAGGTCGAGAAAATTGTCTGGACCGGAGTACAGCTCGCGCGAACGCGCGCGCGGGAAGGCGTGTTCTAGTGGACATGAAGAACTCATGGACCGGCGGCGCCGCCGTCGCTCTCCGGGAGACCTCCGAGGAGAACCTCGCGGTCGCGGTCCATCGCGGCGAGACCGGGGCGCTGGAGCGGCTCATCGACCGCTTCGAGCCGCCGCTCTACGCGTACGCCCACGGCATCCTGCAGAACACGTTCGACGCGCAGGAAGTCGTGCAGGACGCGATGCTGCGGGCGCACCGCGCGCTGACGAAGCAGTACGACGAGGCCCGATGTGCCGCGCTGGCGCTCCGTCCGTGGCTGTTCCGCACCGTCCGCAATCTCAGTCTGAACAAGCGCCGCTCCAAGACCCGCGCGCTGGAGACGCCGCTCGACACCTTCGACGATGGGCGCATCGGCCCGTTCGTGCGCGAGCACGGCTCGGAGCTCGAGCGGCAGCAGGACGCGCAACTGCTGCGCGACGCCATGTCCGGACTGCCGGTCGAGGCGCGCGAATTGATCGTGCTGCGCTTCATGGAGGACATGTCGTACGCAGACATCGCCAAGACCGTGGGAGCGACCGAGGCCTCGCTCCGCGGAAAAGTGTTCCGCTCGCTGAAGCTCTTGCGAGATGCCCTGGAAAAGAGAGGAGTTGCCCATGCAGTGTAGATCCGTCCTCACCCGTGTCGACGCGCTCCGCACCGGCGAGCTGCAGGCCGAGGAGCGAGGCGTGGTCAGCGAGCACCTCCGCACCTGCCCGTCGTGCGACGAGTCCGTCGGCGACGTCGAGACGCTCGCCCGCAGCATCAAGTCCCTCGCCGCCACGTCGCCGCGCTCGTGCCGCGACGCCATCGCCGATTCCTATGAGCAAGTGGGCGACGTGTGGGTCGCGTTTTCCGATCGCGGCTTGAAGCTCATTCACCGAGGCTCATTCGAGGAGTTCACCTCGACGTACAGAGCGCGCGGAGGCTGCACGCTCAAGGCCGGCACGCTCCCCGACGCGCTGCGCAAGCAGGTCGTGGCCGGCGTGGAGGGTCAGGGCGTGGACAAGCCGCGCGTCGACTGGAACGAGGATCTCTCCCCCCTCGAGCGCGACGTCCTCGGCACGCTGACCAAGATCCCGCGCGGCGAAGTGCGCACCTACGAGTGGGTGGCGCGCCAGGTCGGCCGGCCGAAGGCCGTCCGTGCCGTCGGCTCGATCTGCGCGAAGAACAACGTGCCGTTCGTGGTGCCGTGTCACCGCGTCGTCCCGGCCACGGGCGGCGTCGGCAACTACGCGTTCGGCAGCGCCCTGAAGCGCGAGCTGCTGCGCCGTGAAGGCGTCGACGTCGACTCGCTGGAGAGCCTCGGCCGCGTGCGTTACATCGGCTCGAAGACCACCAAGATCGTCTGCTTCCCGACCTGCCGCGATGCGAAGAGGATCCGCGAAGAGAATCGCGTCCCTTTTCGCGGGGCGGACCAGGCGCTGGAGAAAGGATTCCGCCCATGTCGTCGATGCCAGCCGTTCGCAGCCTGACGCAGACCGAGGTGCGGGCGATTTCCCGTCCCGCCCGCACCTTCACCGGCGACTTCTACTACACCCACCGCCACGACGGCCGCCTCTGGCTCGCCCTCGGCGACGTGGCCGGCAAGGGCCTCCCCGCCGCGGTGGTGATGGCCATGATCCAGGAAGAGCTCGAGCAGCGCATCGCCTCCTGCGCCACCGCGGAATGCGACCCCGCGCAGACCCTCCTGCGCCTCCACCAGTTCCTCGCCCCGCTCCTTCCGTCGAACCGTTTCGCCACGGCCGTCGTCGGCTGGCTCAACGATGACGGCCGCCTCACGATCGCCAACGGCGGACACTGCCCGCCCCTCATCGTCCGCCGCGACGGCACGATCGAGGAAATCGGCTCCACCGGCCCCATCCTCGGCGTCCTCCCCCGCGCCACCTGGACCTCGGTGACGACCACTCTCAACGAAGGCGACACCCTCGTGCTCTACAGCGACGGCGTGACCGAGGCGCTCGTGGATGGCGAGGAGCTGGGCGTACGGGGGCTGCGCGAACTGCTCGCCCGCGGCACCGCGCCGGAGGCGCTCCTCGCGAACCTCCAGACTGAGGACGACGTGACGCTGGTAGTCGTCACGCGCTAACCCGAACGCTGGTCGGTCACCTAGCGCGACGGCGTGGAGCGGCGGGCTTTAGCCCGCCGCGGCTCCCGCCCGTTGGCTGCGGCGGGCTAAAGCCCGCCGCTCCACGCCGTCGTGCGCTCTGACCGAATATTGCGTACCCTGGCCCCCGCACTCTCCTCCATATCACCGCACCTCGATCCTCACCTCATCCCCGTTCGCCCTCACATCCGGCGCGTAGAACGCGTGGCCCAGCAACGGCAGCGCGTGGAACGAGCCCGGCACCTCGGCGCGGAGGGTGTAGCGGATCTCCCAGATGCCTTGTGGCATGTGGTCGACGAACATCGCCACCTTGCGGTCGCGCAGCTCCTGGTAGACCCAGGCGGTGCGGCCGTCTTTGGCGGTCGCGTAGAGCGGCTGGCCGCTCTGGAGCTCGACGGCTTCGAAGCCGCCGGGCTTGAGGTCCTCGAACAGCAGGTACGAGTAATCGTTCTTCGTCTCGATCGTCACCACCACCTCGATGCGCTCGCCGCTGGCGATCGTGCCGCGGTCGAGGAGGGGAACGCGGTCGTACTGCACGCCCGTGAGGAGCGTCGGGCGCGGGGCCAGGCGGAAGTACTCGCGGCGGACGAACAGCTCGTTGCCGGCGGCCTTCACCGGTTCCTCCAGCGACACGAACCGCGCCTCGGCCGCGAAGTAGAGCGGCGACTTGCCGGCCGTGCGGCGGATGCGGATCTCCTGCATCGTGTCGCCCAGCAGCGCCGGGTCGATGGAGAAGCGCGTCGGCGCGCCGAGGACCTCGGCGGCGGTGACGCTCTTCGTGGCGATGACTTTACCGTTCACCGACAGCTCGTACGACACGTCGCCGGCCAGCTCGCCGCTGCGCTGCAGGTAATCGTTCAGCGCCAGCAGGGCGATGGCCGTGTCGCGCGTGTTGCTCCAGCGCGTGCCGCGGCGGTTGCGCACCAGCCAGTTCATGGCCGGCTCGACGAGCTTGTTCTGCGGGTCGATCGTCACCAGCGCCTGCAGCGCGAAGGCGGTCGTCTCGACCGGACTCTCGTACCAGCGCCACCAGAAACCGGTCTTGCCCCAGTGCGCCGTCTGCATCGTTTCGGCGGTCGTTTCTCCCTTGAGCAGCACCGACTGATCCGGCGCCTTGTCGACGATCACGCCGTCTTCGAGATTGCGGATCAGGACCTGCGCGCGCTCCGCGTTGCCGTAGCGATGCGCGGTCAGCGCGAGCAGGGCGCGCGAGTACGACGTCAGCCGCTCGCGGTTCTTGTACACCTCGTCGAACGCGCGCGTCGCATTCGCGGACGGCGTCTTGTCCCACGCCGCGAGCGCGTGGAGGAGCCAGGCGCGGTCGTTTTCACCGGCGCGCTGCACGAGGTGCTGGTCGAGCCAGCGGGCGGCGCGGTCGATGCGGGCGTGGTCGAACGGAATCCCTCCATCGCGCGCGATCGAGAAGCCCCACACCACGTACGCGGTCATGAACGGATCGTCGCTCCCTTCCTTCCACCACCCCCACGCGCCGTTCTCGTGCTGCATGTCGAAGAGGCGGGCGATGCCGGCCTTCGTCACCGCGTCGAGGTCCTTGCCGGCCACGCGGGCCCGGCCGAGGCCGAGCTTCTCGATGGTGCGGGCCACGATGGCCGCCGGGAGGAAGCGGCTCATGGTCTGCTCGGTGCAGCCGTAGGGGAAGTCGATGAGGTACGGCAGCGCGTCGAGCATGGTCGTGGCCAGGCTCGGCGCGATCTGCACGGTGAGGTCGGTGGCGCGGCGCTCGCGCGGGAGGTCGAGACGCACCAGCGCCTCATCGCCGCGCAGCTTGCCGGAGCGCGCGATCAGCTTGTCGATGCCGTGCTCGTAGACGACGAACGCGCGCTCCATGGCGTCGCCGTATTTGGCGTTACGCGCGGTGACGCGGAGCTTGGCCGGGCCGGGCTGGTCGGCGGTGACGGTCCAGTCGGCGCGGGCCTCGGCGTGCGGCGCGACCTGGACCGGCACAGTTGCCTGTCCTCCACTCAAACCGGTGGCTTCGAGCTGCGCGTTGACGGTGAGCGCTTCGTCGGTGTTGTTGTTGATGACCGCCGAGATGGTGACGCGGTCGCCGGCCACGAAGAAGCGCGGCGCCTGCAGTCTCACCAGCAGCGGCATGGTGGTGCGCGCGGTCGAGGAGGCCATGCCGAACTGCGCCCCGGCCGACGCCGCACGCGCCGTCGCGCGCCACGTCGTCAGCGCCTCGGGGTACGCGACTTTGACCGTCGCGGTGCCGTTGGCGTCCGTGATGAGATCGGGCTTCCAGAACGCGGTCGAGCGGAAGTCGGTGCGCACCTGCACGTCGATGCCACCCGCGGTGCCGGCCCCCACTGCCGACGCTTCGGCCGTGACGGTGATGGCCTCGGCCCTCGCACTCTGCAGGACCGGCGGCGGAACGGGCGAGGGAGGCGGCGGCGGTGCGGCGTTCGCCGCCGAATCCCTCATCCGGGCGCCGACCACGCCGCCGACCGCTTCGGATTTCATCTTCATTTCTTCGTAGGACTCGAAGGCCAATCCGTCCTGCTCCTTGTCGACGGGCGGCTTCTCCTCCAGCTTCACGTACTGCTGCGTCTGCAGTCCGGCCGAGACCTGCACCGGGTTGTGGCGCACGTCGCCGTAGAAGAACTGGCGCGGATCGCCGGCCGTGTCCTGCTGGATCGCCGTCACCGCTTCGTCCGAAACCGCCAGCGCGACCTCGGCCGAAACGGGGCGCCCGTTCGCGTCGCGCGTCGTGACCGTGACCGTCCCCTCCTGACGCGGCTCGTACTGCTCGCGGTCCGGCTTCACGTCGACGGTGAGGAACTGCTCGACCGGCGGGACGACGATGCGCTCCGTATCGGTCGACAGCGCGCGGTCGAAGACCGTCGACGCGGTGATGAAGAAGTTCGGGATGTGCTTTTTGTCGACCGGGATCTGCACCAGCCGGACCGTGCCGTCCATGCGCACGACCTGCGTGTCGAGGATGTCGTCCCCGGCGGAGGTGAACAACACCCACCGTCCGCTGTCCGGCGTGACGATCATCACCGACGCCGTCTCGCCCTGGCGCAGCGTCTCCTTGTCGATGATGAGGTCGAGGCCCGACAGGGCGCGGTAGCCGATGTCGGTGGTGTTGCGATCGGTGACCCACACCGCCGTCTCGGCGGTGATGACGTCGCGGGCCCGCGGCCCGTCGGTGCTCGTCCAGCGCACCACGTAGTAGCCGGTGGTCTTCGGCGTGAACGTCAGTGTCGCCTCCCCCTCGGCGTTCGTGGTCAGCGTCGTGGTGAGCACCTCTTCCTCGTCGTAGCGATAGGGGGGCGGCACCACGCCGCCGCCTCGCCGGCCCCGAGGCATCGGTACGGGCGGCGGAACCGGTCCGCCGCGAACGACGCGCCGCACCACCTTCACCGTGCCGGTGACCTGCACCGGCTTGTCGTTCGCGTCCACGGCGCGGAAGTCGACCGACACGCTCTCGCCCGGCCGGTGGACGAAATGCTCCGGCCGCGCCATCACGCTGTAGCGCTGCCGCATGACGCGCACGTTGCCCTCGCCGCGCACCTCGCGGCGCGAGGCGTCGACGACGCGCGCCTCGATGCGGTACGTCATGTCCGTGCCGTCGCGCGGCGTGTCGATGCGCAGGATGGCGCGGCCCGCCGCGTCCGTGGTCAGCGTCTCGCGCTTGATGATCGTCCCGCTGCCGTAGTCCGGCGCCGGGTCGTACAGCCAGTGATAGTGCCGGTGCGGATACCAGTAGCGGTAGAACGGCTGCTGATAGACGACCGCCTCGACGGTGGCATTGGCGACCGGGCCGCCGAAGTAGTAGCTCGCGTCGATGGTGGCCTCGATCGTGTCGCCGAGGCGGTACTGCTTCCCTTCCGGCGTCTCGACGCGCACCAGGAACTCGGGGAGCTTGTACTCCTCGAGGCGGAAGAGCTCCGCCGAGCCGCGATGCTCGTTCTTCGCCGTCGTGAAATTGACGGTGTACATCCCCAGCGGCATCGACTCCGACAGCGCCAGCTCGGCCCAGAAACTGCCGAACGCCGACAGTTTCGCCGAGCCGCTCGTCACCTTCTCGCCGCGCGGATTGACGATCGTGTACTCCAGCGCCGCGCCGTCCGGCGTGACCCACTCCTCGCCGCGGCGCATGCGCGCCAGGATCTTCCACTGCACCGTCTCGCCGGGGCGGTACGCCGGGCGATCGGTGAACGCGTAGATGCGCCACTGCGCGTCGGCCAACTGCCGGCCGTACCAGTGCGTGTAGGTCTGGTGATAGGCCTGCCGGGCGCCGGCCACCGCGGTGATGAGCGTGGCGCCCTGCGCGCCGTCGGTGGTGATGCGGGCCAGCCCGTTGGCGTCCGTCTGCGCCTCGCGCTCGACGTGCTTGTCGTGCGCGACCTGCTGCCAGACGTGCACACGTGCGTTGGCGATCGGCTCGCCGGTGATGACGTCGGAGACGTAGATGTCCATGCGCGTGCCGCCGGAGTGCACGAGGATGTGCGCGTCGGTGACGAGCAGCAGCTGCCGCGCCGACTGCCCTTCCGCGCGCGCGACGAGGATGTACGCGCCCTGCGGCAGCCGCGGTTCGAGCCGCATCTCATCGCGGCCGGGTTGATGCGCGCCGGTGTCGTTCGTGTCGTAGGTCCAGCGCCGCACCACCGGGCGTCCTTCGACGGCAACGCTGCTCGTCCAGTGCTCCTTGCGGTCGAGGCGCGCCTCTTTGGTCAGGTCGAGGCCGTAGAGCGTCAGCTCGACCTGCTTCACGTTGCGCCAGGTGAGGTAGACCTCCTGCTCGGAATCGGGGAGGAACGTGCCGGCCACCTGCACGCCCACCGAGGGGTTGGCGATCTCGCGGATGGCCTGCCGGGCCTGGTCGTGGAACGGGGTCTGGCCGCGCTCGAACTCTTCGACGATGCGCCGGTAATACGCGAGTGCTTTCTTGTAGTCGGCGTCGGCGCCGCCCCGCGAGAGGGCCGCCGCCGCGTTGAAGAGGGCGTCGTCGTAGAACTCGCTCTTGCGGCCGCCGGCGATGATCTCCTCGAAGAGCTCGACGGCGCGCTCGAGGCTTGCCGACGTGCCGTCGTTCATGTACTGCCGCGCCAGGAGGTAGCGCGCGCGGGCGCGCTCTTCGGGCGTCTCCGCGATCTGCGTGGCGTTGACGAGCACGTTGCGCGGCACGTTCCACGGCTCGTTGTCGCGGGCCATCTTCCAGACGATGTCGAGATAGCGCCGCCGCGCCCGGGCCAGGTCGCTGCTGCCGGCCCAGAAGTCGAGCGCGGCCAGGTAGTGCTGCTGGTTGTTCTCGTAGTCGCCCAGCGATTCGTTGGCGTCGGCCCAGACCTCGTCGTGCGCCGTTTTCTCGATCAGCTCGCGCAGCGCGCGCCGCGCCGTCTCGATGGCCTCGCGGTCGTCGCCGCGCTCGCGCAGGGTCGTATCGGCGATGCGGAAGGTCACCCACCGCCGCTCGTCGGCCGGCAGGTCGAGCTTGGCCGCCTGCTCGTACAGCTCGCGCGCACGGCGGAACGATTTCTCCGCGTACTCCCGCTCGGCATTGGCCTTCAGCGTCGTGTACGCCGAGGGCGTGGCCGTCTGCGCGGCGGCAAGGGAGAGGAGGAGGGTGGCCAGGATGGCGAGAACGAGGGCTTTACGCATCACGGGTAGTAGGACGGAGATCGCGCACGAAAAGCAACTGGAGGCTGCCGAGCGTCATCCGATCGCCGCGGAGCGCCGCCGCTCGGTGGTTCGGCGAACCGCGTCATGTTTTGGCAAAACCGAGCTGTGTCGAGCCCCGACCGCGTGATGTTTTCGTAAAACCGCGCTGTGTCGAGGCTCGACCGAGCTGTGTCGAGGCTCGACCGAGCTGTGTCGGGCCTCGACCGCGCTGTGTCGGGCCTCGACCGCGCTGTGTCGGGCCTCGACCGCGCTGTGTCGGGGCTCGACCGAGCTGTGTCGAGGCTCGACCGAGCTGTGTCGGCCTCGACCGAGCTGTGTCGGGCCTCGACCGAGCTGTGTCGGGCCTCGACTGAGCTGTGTTTTACGAAAACATCACGCGGTCGAGGCTCGACACGACGCGGTTTTACGAAAGCATCACGCGGTCGGGGCTCGACACGGCTGTTTCTCGCCGAAACCAGTGGCGCTTCAAGGTAGTTTCTGTGGGTGATTTGCGAGCGCCGGTGGTCCGGATGCGAGTCGCCGCGACGAGTCGATGCGGGGCATCGTCGAGCGAGCGGCGACGAAGCAGACGGGCCGCCGCCGCCGCAAAGCACCCACAGAAACTACCTTGAAGCGCCACTAGTGGAGCGCTCATCCCATCTCCGCGGGAGCGCTCCGCGTTACCATTCCCTCATGCACGACATGCCTGCGCATCTCGCGGCTCCGCCGCGGCACGTCCCGCTCTCGCTGCGTATCCTCAACTTCTTCAACGGCGCCGCCCAGCTCGGGTGGGGCGTGTTCGGGTTCGGGATGATCTTCCTCTGGGCCTTCGGCTCCAACGCCGACTTCTCCTTCGCCACCTTCCACCCCGGCGGGCGCACCACCGGCCGCGTCGTGCGCACCGTCGAGACCAACGCCTCCGAGAACGACAGCCGGATCCGGGCGAGCCACTACCAGTACTCCGTCGCCGGCAGCACGTTCGAGGGCCGGTCCTACGCGACTGGCGCCGCGCCCGCCGACGGGTCGGAAGTCGCCATCGAGTACGACGAGGGCAACCCCGAACGCTCGCGCATCTCCGGCATGCGGCGGGCCATGTTCGGTCCGTGGGCCTCGTTCGTCGCCGTCTTCCCGCTGGTCGGCTTCGTCATCCTCTTCTTCGCCACCCGCAGCGGCATCAAGCGCAACCACCTCCTGCGCGAAGGCATCCTCACCACCGGCACGTTCCTGCGCAAAGAGCCGACGAACATGACCGTCAACAAGCGCCGCGTCTGGGAGCTGACGTTCGAGTTCAAGGACCGCGTCGGCATGCGCCAGGAAGTCAGCGCGCGCACGACCGACACCCACCGCCTCGAGGACGAGTCGGCCGAGCCGCTGCTCTACGACCCGAACGACCCGGCCCGCGCCTACCTGCTCGACGAAGTGCCGTCGCGGCCGCGCTTCGAAGGAAACGGCGAGATGGCCGGACGCGGCGTCGCCGCCGGCTTCGCGCTGCTCCTGCCGCTGCTCGTCATCGGCCTCAACGTGCTGGCGGTGGCGATGAAGCTCGGCGTGTTCACCCGGTGACCACCCTCGCCCGCCGGCTCAACGCCTTCGACGCCACGATGCTCGTCATGGGCGGCATCATCGGCTCCGGCATTTTCATCAACCCGTACGTCGTCGCCCGGCAGGTCCACACCCCCGGCTGGATCCTCGGCGCCTGGGCCGCCGGCGGCGCCATCGCCCTCATCGGCGCGTTCGTCTACGCCGAGCTGGCCGCGCTGCGCCCCGAGGTCGGCGGCCAGTACGCCTACCTCCGCGACGCCTGGCATCCTTCGGTGGCCTTTCTCTATGGATGGGCCATGCTCCTCGTCGTGCAGAGCGGCGGCATGGCCGCCGTAGCCGTGACCTTCGCGCGCTACACCCTCGAGCTGACCGGCGTGGCCATGCCGGAGTGGCTCCTCGCCACCGGCACACTGGCCATCCTGACGCTCATCAACTGCCTCGGCGTCCGCAGCGGCACGAACACCCAGACCGCCCTGATGCTGCTCAAGCTCGCCGCCATCGTCGTCCTCATCGGCGCCGGCGCGCTGTTCGCCTTCCCTTCCCACGCCCCGCGTCCCGTCGCCGGCACCACGCTCTTCTCCTTCGCCGCGGCCATGACGCCGGTCATGTTCGCCTACGGCGGCTGGCAGACCGCGAGCTTCATGTCGGGCGAGCTGCTCCGCCCGCGGCGCGACCTCGCCATCGGCCTCCTCGCGGGCGTCACCGGCGTCATCGCCGTCTACCTCACGGTGAACATCGTCTGCCTCCGCGTCCTCGGCGCGGAAGGACTGGCCGCCACGACCACCCCCGCGTCGACCCTCATGCGCGCCGTGATGGGCGAGCGCGGGGCGACCCTCATCGCCGCCGGCATCGCCATCTCCACCCTCGGCTTCCTCAGCCAGGGCATGCTCACCGCCCCGCGCGTCTACTACGCCATGGCCGAGGACAAACTATTCTTCCGCGCCGTCGGCAAACTCCACCCGAAGACCCGCGTCCCCATCCTCGCCATCGCCCTGCAAGGCACCGCCGCCATCGTCATCGCCCTCTCCGGCACCTACGAACAGATCCTCAGCTACGTCGTCTCCGTCGACTTCATCTTCTTCGGCCTGACCGGCCTGGCCCTCTTCGTCTTCCGCCGCCGCCACCCCCCCGCCCCCGGCTTCCGCACCCCCCTCCACCCCGTCACGACCGCGGTCTTCGTCGCCGCCTGCTGGCTCATCGTCCTCGGCACCTTCGCCCGATCGCCGGTCAACAGCGCCATCGGCGTAGCGATCCTGCTCGCGGGAATCCCGGCGTGGTGGTTCTGGGCAAAGGCATCGCGGCGCTAAGCAGACCGCATTCAAACGACCACGGTCCGCACATCCAAACACCCACACAATGCTGTCATCCTGAGCCGCAGGAATTGCCCGACGCAGGCCAAAGCATGGCGGCGAAGGACCCCCTTCGATTGCACGCTGCTCGCTCCGTCGGCAGGGGGTCCTTCGCCGCCACGCTTCCGGCGCTGTGGGTCCGTCCCTGCGGCTCAGGATGACAGCAATTGCGGCGCGTCCCGCGACACACAAGTGTTGGTCTTCCATAAACGTTCTGCTTAGAGTGGTGACCCGTGAAAAACCTTCCCGACAGCCTCGACACCTTGTCCGACGAGGAGTACGACCGGCTCTGGGCAGAAGAAGCCGAAGCTCGATACGCCGACTTCAAAGCCGGTCGCACGAAAGCGGTCGACGGCGACGAAGTGTTCGCGAGAGCGCGAGCTCGGGTTCGGTGAAGCCCGGGATACTGGCGAAGTCGCCTCCGCGACCTGCGGCGATAATGGGCGCATGACCCTCAAACGCACCTTCGTCGAAAAGCTCATGTTCGGTACCGGCCGCGCGCGCCGGTTTACGCAGGACTCGCCGGTGCTGCCCGACGTGTGGCTGGCCTACGCCGGGGCGATGGAGGAGGACCACGTCATGTGCAGCGGGCGCAAGGCGCTGGAGTTGCTGCTCACGCCGTGGCGCGACGTGCAGCCGGGCATCGTGCGTAATGCGCTGCTGAAGGAGCTGGCCGACAAGGACGCGCGCGTCATCTACAACCAGACCACGGTCATGGTCGACCTCCACTTCGAGGAGCTCGTGCGGGCCGTCCTGCCGATGACGCAGTGGTGGACGCGCTTCGGCGACATCCGCATGCTGCAGGACCCGAAAGTCCAGGAGCGGCTGGCCAAGGCGGTGCGCGATCCGGAGAACCCGGAGTCCCAGTTCACGCTCGCCGAGCGCAAGGACCCGCTCACCGCCAGGGTGGTGAAGCTCGCGCCGGACGTCTTCTGGCTCGTGCGCGTCGTCGGTGCGCTGGCGGTCTCGCGCAGCGGCCAGCCGGTGCCGGACGTCTTTGACGGCGACGAGAGCCAAGCGGACTGGCTGCCGATCGTCAAGGCGGTGGCAAACCTGGTGAAGGGGCACGCAAAGCCGCCGAAGGAGCCGCTGGTCTTCGTGGCCAGCCTCAATCGTACCGCCTGGACGAGCGTCCAGCAGTCGACGCTGGCCATCAAGGCCGACGCCGGGCGGCAGCTCTTCAACATCTCCTGCAAGAACATCCGCTGGGCGGTGCTCGACGGCGGCATGGACGCGCGCCATCCCGCCTTCCGCGAGGACGCGAAGTCGAAGAAGAAATGGCACGCCAATACGCGCGTCCTGGCCACGTACGACTTCGCCTCCTACGGCGACCTCCTGGCCGGACGCTATTCGCAGCGCATCGAGAAACTGCTGAAGGCGAAGACGAAGGAAGGCGAGCAGACTCGCGACCAGGTGGCGCGCCTCAAGAGCATGCTCGACGCCGGCGAGTCGATCGACTGGAAAGTCGTCGCACCGCTGCTGCAGATCCCGCATGACGACACGAACTACATCCCGCCGAAGTACGACCACGGCACCCACGTCGCCGGCATCCTCGGCGCCGACTGGCCAGAGAAAGACATCCGCGGCGTCTGCCCCGACATCCGGCTTTATGACCTGCGCGTGCTGACGCCGCAGGGCGTCGGCGAGTTCGCGCTCATCTCGGCGATGCAGTACCTGCAGTGGATGAACTCCACGCACGGCCACAAGCAGGTGCAGGGTGCGAACGTCAGCGCTTCGATCCGCCACGACGTCTCGAACTACGCCTGCGGCCGGACGCCGGTCTGCGAGGAGGCGGAGCGTCTCGTCGCCTCGGGAGTGGTCGTCGTCGCCGCCGCCGGGAACTACGGCCACCGTCGCTACGCGACGCCGGAAGGCACGACGGTCGAGGCGTACAACACGGTGAGCATCGTCGACCCCGGTAACGCCGACTCCGTGATCACCGTCGGCGCCACGCACCGCTTCCGCCCCCACACCTACGGCGTCAGCTACTTCTCCAGCCGCGGCCCCACCGGCGACGGCCGCCTCAAGCCCGACCTCGTCGCCCCCGGCGAGAAGATCACCGCCCCCGTCCGCGAGAACGACTCCGGCGTGAAGGACGGCACCAGCATGGCCGCCCCCCACGTCAGCGGCGCCGCCGCCCTGCTCATGGCCCGCCACCAGGAATTGATCGGCAACCCCGCCCGCGTCAAGCAGGTGCTCTGCGCGACGGCGACGGACCTCGGACGCGAACGGTACTTCCAGGGGCACGGGATGCTCGACGTGCTGAGGGCACTGCAGGCGGTTTGAGAAGGTTGCTGGTTCCTGGTTGCTAGTGCTTCAGCGCGAAAGGCACTAGCAACCAGGAACCAGCAACCAGCAACACAATCGGGGTAGGGAAACCGTCCCCCTCATCACCCCCAAGGTGATGAACAAAACCGACCTCCGCTTCTACGTCAATGGTGAGGAAGTCGTCATCGGCGCGGACCGCGTCGACCCCACCGTGCTCCTCGTCGACTACCTCCGCTCCCCCGACGTCGGGTTGACCGGCACGAAGAAAGGGTGCGACCAGGGCGGCTGCGGTGCGTGCACGGTCATGCTCTCGCGGTGGGACCCGAAGTCGAAGAGCGTCGAGCGGCACGCCATCAACTCCTGCCTGCGCCCCATCGCCGCGCTGGACGGGATGGAGATCACCACCACCGAGGGGACGGGCAGCTCGCGCACCGCGCTCAGTCCCGTCCAGTACCGCATCGCCCGGGAGAACGGCTCGCAGTGCGGCTACTGCACGCCGGGCTTCGTTATGAACATGTACAGCTTCCTGGCGGCGAAGCCGGGACGCAAGGCCTCGCAGGCCGAGATCGAGGGACTGTTCGACGGCAACATCTGCCGCTGCACCGGCTACCGGGCCATCCTCTACGGCATGCGCCACTTCGCCTCCGACTGGACCCCGGAGGACGAGAAGCACTGCCTGCGCACCGTCGTCGATCCGTCCGAGGAACTGAAGGTGCAGAAGAGCGTCGAGCCGCCCGAGTTCCCGGCCTCGCTGCAGACCGCGCCGCGCCCGCTGCACTACTCCAAAGGCGGCTACCACTGGTACCGCGCCCTGACCCTGGCCGACGTCCACGCCATCCTCCGCGAGCACCCCGACTCGAAGAACGTCAAGCTCGTCGGCGGCAACACCGGCATCGGCGTCTACAACACTTACGTCGAAGACCCGCACGTACTGATCGACATCTCTCTCGTTCCCGACCTGCACGGCATCAAGTCGACCGGCGAGGCGCTGACCGCCGGCGCCGCCACGACCTACAGCGAGTTTCTCGACGAACTGAAAACGCTGCAGGCGAAGGCGACGGACGACCAGCGCTCCGGCGTCGACGCGCTGCACTACATGGCCCATCACACCGCCGGCACCATCGTCCGCAACGCCGCCACGCTGGCCGGCAACACCATGCTCGTCGTCCGCCACGTCTCCTCCGGCGAGCCGTTCCCCTCCGATCTCTTCACCGCCCTCTGCTCCCTCGGCGCGCACGTGCACGTCAGCGTGGCCGGCGAGCTGCGCAAGCTGCCCATCCTCAATTTCGCCCTCGACTACCAGAAGTCGCCCGAGCTGCAGAAAGACTCGATCCTCGTCCGCTACTCCATCCCCTGGACCGGCGCCCGCGAATACGCGCGCACGTTCAAGACCGCGCTGCGCAAAGAGAACGCGCACTCGATCGTCAATGCCGGCATCCGCATCCGCCTCGACTCGAAGAAGCGCGTCGCCGACGCGTCGGTCGTCCTCGGCGGCATCGGTCCCGTCGCTTTCCACGCCCGCGCCGCGGAGAAAATCATGGCCGGCAACGACTGGACGCAGGAGACGCTGAAGAAAGCGCTGGCCGCGCTACGCAGGGACGTCGAGGAGAACCTGGCCGCGAACAAGGCCCGTATGTCGGGCCTCATCGACGAAGGCTTCACCGACGTCTACAAGCTCCATCTCGCCGAGAGCTACCTCTATCAATACTGGCTCTGGATCGCCGAGAAGCTCTCGCCGCGCAGCGTCCCGAAGGAAGTGCGCTCCGCCGCACTGCGCAGTCCGCGCGCGGTGTCGAAGGGCACGCAGCACTACGAGAAGGACATCAAGGAGTACCCCGTCAACATGCCGTACGTGAAGCTCGGCGCCTTCCTCCAGGCCTCGGGGGAAGCGCTCTACACGCACGATCTCCCGCTGCCGCGCAAGGGCGTGCAGGGCGCGGTCGTGACGAGCATGCAGGCCCGCGCCACGTTCACCTACCGCGTGCCCGGCGGAAAGAAGAAGGCCGCCGTGGCCGACCTCGTCGCCTGGCTGCGCACGAAATACGACGGCTTCCTCGACTACGTCACCGCCGCCGATCTCTCCAGCCCGAAGCTCAACGGCACCACGATCGCAAACAAGACCTTCACCAACTCCGACCCGTACTTTGCCGACGGCGTCGTGCAGAACTACGGGCAGTGCATCGGCGTCATCCTGGCCAACGACGAGATCCTGGCTCAGCGCATCGCCAACTTCGTGGCCACCGAGTGCATCGACTACGCGGTGCAGGACCCGGTGCTGGTCATCGACCCGAAGAACACCTTCCCCGACATGAATTTCTACCCGAACCACATCTGGAAGATCCGCCGTCCCGCCAGCGACTTGCGCTGGGTGCAGGAGAAGCAGGCCCACGTCGGCGGCGTGACCTGCAACGTCGTCACCGGCAAGCAGTACGCAGGCGCGCAGCTCCATTACTACATGGAGACGCAGGCCTGCCTGGCCGTCCCCGGCGAGCGCAATCAAATGGAGCTGCACCCGTCGACGCAGAGCCCCGACACGATCCAGAGCGACGCCGCGAAGGTCCTCGGCGTCCCGCTGACGCACATCGGCGTGCAGATTGAGCGCGTCGGCGGCGGCTACGGCGGCAAGACCACCCGTCCGCCGTGGGTTGCGTCCGTGGCCGCGGTGGCCGCGGCGAAACACGACCGCCCCGTGCGCCTGGCCGTGCGCCGCGAGAACGACAGCGCCATGATCGGCCACCGCCATCCCGTGGCCGCCGACTACGCCATCGCCATCGGCAACGGCGAGGACAACGTCGAGAACAAGGGCCGCATCATGGGGATGCAGACTGACTTCCTCCTCGACGGCGGCTCGACGTACGACTGCTCCTTCGTCGTCTCCGACTGCCTGCAGCTCCGCTGCGACACGGCGTACGAGGTGCCGAACTACGAGACCTCGAGCGACGTCGTCCGCACGAACAAGGCGAGCAACGGCGCGTTCCGGTCGATGGGGCTCATCCAGGCCATGCTGGCGCAGGAAGACGCGGTCGAGGCGGCGGCGCTGGAGATCGGCATGCTGGCCGAGGAGGTGCGGGGGAAGAACCTCTACCGGATCGGCGACACCACGCCGTACGGCGAGGTGCTCGACTACTGCATCATGGACGAGGTCTGGAACCGGCTGCGCAAGCGCTCCGACTTCGACAGGCGCCTGGCCGCGGTGAACGCCTTCAACGCCGCAAACCGCTGGAAGAAACGCGGCATCTCCATGATCCCCATCAAGTACGCCAGCGGCTACAACGCCGTCTTCCTCGAACAGGGCGGCGCGCTGATCGAGGTCTACGACCAGGACGCCTCGGTGCTCGTGCGCACGGGCGGCGTCGAGATCGGCCAGGGCCTCAACATCAAGCTCGTGCAGATCGCCGCCCGCGAGCTGAACGTCCCCATCGAGCTCGTGCAGCTCTCCAACACCGACACCCAGGTTGTGCCGAACCCGGTCAGCACCGGCGCGTCGACCGGCACCGCCTTCAACGGCGGCGCGATCAAGGAAGCCTGCCGCGACCTCCGCTCGCGCCTCGAGCAGTACACGATGGGCCTTCTCGAAACGAACGGCGCCGCGTGGTGCAAGAAGAACAACGTCAACTTCTGGGACTACGAGGAAGGGTGGCGCGCCTACGTGCCGGGCAGTACGACCGAGACGATCTGGGGAGAGATCGTGAAGATGGCCAACGGCGACCGCGTGAACCTCTCCGCGCAGGTGCGCTTCCAGGAGGAAGGTGGCACCGGCGTCGACACGGGCCTCATCTTCAAGAAGGGCTTCGAGGGCGCGGAGACGGTGAACTGGTTCACCGACTTTACGTTCAGCGCCGCGTGCACGGACGTGGAGATCGACGTGCTCACCGGCGAGACGACCATCCTCCGCTCCGACATCCTCTACGACGTCGGCGACAGCATCAATCCGGCCATCGACATCGGCCAGGTCGAAGGCGCGTTCGTGCAGGGCCTCGGCTACGTGCTCAGCGAGGAAGTGATCTTCCAGCCCGACGGCCCGAACAAAGGCGCGCTGAACACCGACAACACGTGGCGCTACAAGATGCCGGCGACGACGTCCATCCCGCTGGAGCTGCACGTCGATCTCTTCCCGCGGTCCGACGATCAGGGCGTCCCGCAGAACCCGCACGATCTCTACTCCTCGAAGGAAGTTGGCGAGCCGCCGCTCGTCCTGGCCATCACCGCGTATTTCGCCGTGAAGCGCGCCATCCTCGCCGCACGGAGGGATCGCGGGGTCGAAGGCTGGTTTTATCTGGAGGTCCCGGCCACGGTCCAGCGTATCCGCGAGGCCTGCCTGGTCGAGGCGAAGGACCTTACGTACTAGACTTGTCGGCACAGGAGGCGTCCCCATGAAAATCCGATTGCTCGTCCCCGTACTCTGTCTGTTCATCGCCGCCGCCGCGTTCGCGGCCGACACCGCGCCCGTCGCGGACCAGGCCGCGCTCATCGCGCAGCTCGAGCGCACCCAGGCGCGGTTCCTCGCTTCGGTGGAAGGATTGTCCGAGGCCCAGTGGAACTACAAAGCGGCACCGGACCGCTGGTCCATCGCCGAATGCGCGGAGCACATCACCGCTTCGGAGCCGTTCATGCGCAACATGATCGCGGAGTCAGTGAAAACCGAGTTGGCCGCCGATGCGGCCGGCACGACCAATCAGGACCAGAAGATCCTGACGTTCCTCGTCGACCGCTCGACCAAGTTCAAAGCCCCGGAGCCGCTCATCCCCACGAACCGCTTCGGCACGCCGGCCGCCGCGATGGCGGCGTTCAAAAAGGAGCGCGGCGAGACCATCGCCCTCGCCTCAGGCGACGTCGATCTCCGTACCCACGGCTCGAAGCACTTCGCCCTCGGTCCGCTGGACTCGTACGGCTGGTTCCTCTTCCTCTCCGCGCACAGCGAACGGCACACGCTGCAGATCGACGAAGTGAAGGCCAGTCCCGGGTACCCGAAGGAGTAAGCGTTCGTTCTCTTATCAGTTTATCCCGCGCGTAGACGCGGGATAAACTAAAGAAAGCATGATCGAACGCACCGCCGACGACGGCATCGTCACCCTTCGCCTGGCCCACGGAAAAGCGAGCGCGCTCGACATCGAGCTCCTCGACGCGCTCGCGCTCTCCGTCGCCGAGATCGCCGGCTCCGACGCCCGCGCCGTCATCCTCACCGGCACCGGCTCCATCTTCTCCGCCGGCGTCGACCTCTTCCGCCTTCTCGACGGCGGCCGCGAGTACGCCGAGCGCTTCGTCCCCGCGCTGTCGCGGATGCTGCTCGAGCTGTTCGCGCTCCCCAAGCCGCTCGTCGTCGCCGTCAACGGACACGCCATCGCCGGCGGCTGCATCTTCACCCTCACCGGCGACTATCGCCTCATGGCCGCCGGCAGCGCCCGCATCGGCATGCCCGAGCTGCTGGTCGGCGTCCCCTTCCCCGCCGCGGTCGTCGAGATCGTGCGCTACGCCGTCCCGCCGCAGCACCTGCAGTCGCTGATGTACACCGGCCGCACCGTCCTCCCCGACGAAGCCCTCCGCCTCGGCATCGTCGACGAAGTCACCGACACCCTCGACGCACGCGCCCTCGAAGTGGCCCGCCACCTGGCCGCCCTCCCACCCCGCGCCTTCACCCTCGCCAAACGCCAGCTCCGCGACAAAGCCATCACCCACGCCAAACACTTCGCCAACGAGCTCGACGCCGACGTCCGCGAGCTCTGGAGCGACCCCGGCACCCACGCCCGCGTGCGCGAATACCTCGCCAAGACGGTGCGGAAGTAACCCAGCCCTACGTTTTCACGAGCAGCGCCACCCGGAACACTCCCCCGAACGCCGAACCCTCCTCCCGCACCACCCGCAGCTCCGTCTTTTCGAGAATGTCCGCGAGCGAGCGCGTGATGTCGGTGGCGACAAAGTTCGTGACTACGTTCATCGCCCGCCGCACCAGCGACGGCCGTCCCGCGGCAAACTTGTCGAACACCGAGGCCGGCCCGCCCCGCCGCAGCACCCGCGCCGCCTCGGACGCCGTCGCATGCGGATCGGGAACCACGGCCAGGATGAGGTGCAGCAGCACGCAGTCGAACGACTCGTCCGCAAACTCCAGCCGCGCCGCGTCCATGACCCGCGCGTCGATGGACATGCCGAGGGTGGCGGCGCGGGCCCGCGTCTTCTCCACCATGGCCGGAGTGAGGTCGAGCGCCGTGACCACGCAGTCACGCGGCAGCAGCTCGAGATCGAGACCGGTGCCGCAGCCGTCGATGAGCACGCGCTCCCCCGGCTTCACGTCCAGCAGCTCGATCGCGCGGCGGCGTCCACGATGCAGGCGCCGCACGATCAGGTCGTAGAACGGGGCGTACAGCGTGTAGCGCGCGCGGTTCCAGCGATTCGTGTTCACGACCATGGCGCGGGCGGCGCCGGCACCGGCTTCGTCAGGTCGAACTCGACGCGGAAGCGCCGTCCCTCGCGCCGCAGCGCGTACGTGAACGTGCGCCCCGGATCGACGGCCACCGTCCAGATGTTCGTCGCCGACGCCGGCAGCATCGCACCCGTATGCGCGTCCGCGAGGAAATCCACGGACGTCGCGTCGAACGCGATCGCATCGCCGCCGTACTGCGTCACCGCATCCTCCGAGCCGTCCTCGTGACGATGATCGTGCTTCAGCCGCAACCCGTCCGGCGTGCGGGTAATGACCCACGTCCGCGACCGGTTCTCGCCGACGTGAAACGGGATGCGGATCTCGTTCGCCGTGCACGAGCGCACGTGCATCACCAGCCGCTGCGCCCCGATCTCCACGTCACCGGGCGCGTTCCCCTCCGTCATCCGCCCCTCGAACGCGCGTCCGCACAGCGACTGCAGTTCCGTCCAGAGCGGCGGCGCCGGCGCGACGCTCGCGCACGACACAAAGAGAAGAGAGACGAGCAGAAGGGCGCGCATGGGCCGTCGAGTATATGCGCCGCCATGACGTACGCGGCCGCGTCGCGCACGACGTCAAAACGCCGAGACATGCTCCAGCAGCACCCACAGGATCAGGTGCGCCACGCCGACCAGCACGAATCCCGAGACGAACCGCGCCAGCGCATCCGGCGCGATGTAGCCTTCTCCTGGCTGGAGCCGCACGTCGATCAGCGCATGCGTCGCCGCGGAGTAGCGTCCGTACGCCGTGACCGCGGCCCCGGCCGGGACGATCGTCTCCGTCGCCTCCCCCGGTTCCGCCGGCGCGGTGCCGATCAGCCAGTCGCGCCGCAACGGCGCGGGCATCGTGTACAGCGACAGCGTGGCCAGGGCGATTTCGCGCGCATCCGGCAACGATACGAACCGCGTCTCCGCGATGTAGCGCTGCGCGCCCTCGACGCGATCTCGCGCGAATCCTTCCATGACCGGGACCGCGCAGAGGGCATAGGCGCCGACGGTGCAGCGCGTGAAGCCGACGCCCGAGTAGTCGCGGCCGATCGAGTACCGGTAGGCCACGCACGCGCGTCCGCTCATCGGCGCCTCGAGCGCCTCGAACACGGGACGCACTTCCCCGATCGCCGCCATCCACACGCCATCCTCGGGAGGCTCGCCGGCGCGCCGGCGCAGGCGCCAGTCGCGCAGCACCGTCCGCAGCCCGTTCATCATCAGCAGCCCGAGCCACGTCAGCGACGCCACCACCGGCGCGAGCGCGACGGGCGCGCGATCGAGCAGGAACACCCCGTACGCGGCCACCAGCACGACCCACAGCAGGATCGCGATCAGACAATTGCGCGGCATCGGTGCGACGAATGTACCGCACCCGAACCGGGGAACAGGGCTCGTCGGGTATATTCGCCCGCCATGAGCATCCGCGCCCTCCTCGCCCGCGAAAACGGCGTCGCCTTCGAACAGCTCTCCGACGACGACCTGCCGCCGAGCGGCGTCACCGTCGACGTCGCCTACTCCTCGCTCAATTACAAAGACGGCCTTGCCGTGACCGGCCGCGGACGCATCGTCCGCAAGTTCCCGATGGTCCTCGGCATCGATCTGGCCGGCACCGTCACCGCCTCCGACAGGGACGACTTCCAGCCCGGCGACCGCGTCCTCGGCACCGGCCAGGGGCTCGGCGAGTCGATCTGGGGCGGCTACACGTCACGCGCCCGCGTCCCCGCCGACGCCATCGTCCCCATCCCCGACGCGCTCTCCTTCGAGCAGGCCATGTTCCTCGGCACCGCCGGTCTGACAGCGATGCTCTGCGTGCTCGCTCTCGAGCAGAACGTCGTCGTGCCGAGCGAACGCGAAGTGATCGTCACCGGCGCCGGCGGCGGCGTCGGCTCGCTCGCCGTGATGCTGCTCGCCAAACGCGGCTACCGCGTCGCCGCCTCGACCGGACGCCCCGAGCTGGCCGAGTACCTCCGCGGCCTCGGCGCGACGACCATCGTCAGCCGCGACGAGCTCGCGCAGAAGGGCGCACCGATGCAGTCCGAGCGCTGGGCGGGCGGCGTCGATACGGTCGGCGGCGTCACGCTGGCGAACGTCTTCGCCCAGACCGCCTACGAAGGCGCCATCGCCTGCTGCGGTATGGCCGGCGGTCACGAGCTGAACGTTGCCGTCTGGCCGCTCATCCTCCGCAACGTCTCCCTCCTCGGCGTCAGCTCGCTACGTACGTCGAAAGCGAAACGCATCCAAGCCTGGACGCGCCTCGCCCAGGACGTCGACCCCGCGCAACTCGCCGCACTCTCCCGCACCGAGCCGCTCTCGCGCATCAACGAGCTGGCCGAGGAGATCCTGGCGGGACAGGTGCGGGGACGCGTGGCGATCGACGTCAATGAGTAAACGGTAAAAGGAAAAGTGTAAAAGGTAAAAGTGCCGCTGCGCGGCGCTTCGCCCTCACCGATGCAGTGCCCGCTACGCGGCGCGAAGCGCACTTTTACCTTTCCCCTTCTTCCTTTTACCTTCCTTGATACAGTGAATCCCTTGAGCGCTCAACGTTGAACACCTATATCGCCCTCGGCGACAGCATCTCTATCGACGATTATCCGGAGCGCGAGACCGGTATTGCCGGCATCGGCGCCGCGTCGCTGTTCGCCAGGGCGCTGCGCGAGCGCGATCCGGCGACGGCCTTCGAGAATCTCACCGTCGACGGCGCCACGACCGACGATGTCCTGCGCCTGCAACTGCCGCGCGTGCGCGAGTCGCAGGACGACTGCATCGTGACGATCACGGCCGGCGGCAACGACCTGCTGTTGAACCTGCGCGCCGCGCGACCGCCGGTGCGACTGGTGGAAGGCATCCTCGAGCGGATCGCGCGGATCCTCGATGAGGTCGAGCAGAAGCTGCCGAACGCGCTGGTGCTCCTCGGCACGATCTACGACCCTTCGGACGGCACGAACATGCTGTACGGCGAGCAGCTCGACCGCGAGGCGAAATGGCTGGCGCGCGTCAACGAAGGGATCCGCGAACTGGCGGCGCAGCGGAAGAACGTACGCCTGGCCGACATCCACGAGCTCTTCCTCGGCCACGGACTGTCCGTGCCGGAAGGTGAGCGCTGGTACTGGTCGGGGCTGATCTTCGAGCCGAACTCCGAAGGCGCCCGCCAGGTCGCGAAACTATGGAGTGCGGCGGCCAAAGGCGCGCCGCACTCCACGAGCTAACGGCGCGTCTCGCTCATCGCCGCACCGATGGCCGTGGCCTTGGCCGTCTTGACCTTGGTCGGCATCAGCTTGTGAGCGACGCTCTGCAGCTTCTTGACCGGACGCAGGAGCGGGTTGTCCCACATCGCCTCGATCGAGTCGCGGCGGGCCTGCATCATGTCGCCGAGCTCGCGGAGCTGGTCGTCGCCGAACAGCTCGCGCGCTTCCTTGAACATCTCCGATTCTTCTTCCTTGATGTGGTGCTCGATGAGCTCCTTCATCACCGACGCCTTGGCCGTGAACTCCTTCGACTTCGGGTTCGCCGACTTCAGCGCCGGCAGGACCATGTCGACGATGTGATGCTCTTCCGCTGCCTCATAGAAGAGGTCTTCCGCCTCGGTGCCGCGCGACGCGGCCTTGAAGGCCGGGTAGAAAATCTCTTCCTCCAGCTGGGCGTGCATCTTCAGCTCGCGCTCGATCTGCTCGACCAGGGCCTCACGCTGCTTGACGGCGCGTTCGGTCGTTTCCGACAGCTCGCGCAGCAGACGCTTGACCGTCGCATGATCGGACTTCAACATCGTGATTGCGTTGGGCATTGGCGTATATCCTCCGGCTCATGGATATTGCGTTTTGCGTGCCCAGCAAAAGCAGAAAGTGACTCTTACACATGACTGACAAGACGATTCTTCACGACCGCGTCCGCGAATCTCTCGACGCCGCCGGAATCGAGTACGAAACGCTGGCCTGCGCCGCCGAGCTTGCCGACACGGCTGAGTTCTGCGCGCACTACGGCATCGCCGCGGAAGAAGCCTGCAACGCCATCCTCGTCGCCTTGAAAACGACGCCGCGGCGCTACGTGGCCTGCCTCGTCCGCGCCGACACCAAGCTCGACGTGAACCGGAAGGTCTCGGCGGTGACGGGCGTGAAGCGACTGTCGTTCGCGTCGTCCGAGGAGACGGCGGAGCTGACCGGGATGCTGATCGGCGGCGTCAGTATCGCCGGGTTGCCGGATGACGTCCCGCTGTATGTCGACGAGCGGGTGATGGAACAGCCGCGCATCATCATCGGCGGCGGCAACCGCACCAGCAAGGCCCGGCTGGCCCCGTCGGAACTGCTCAAGCTCCCGAACGCGAGCGTGGCCGACGTGGCGGTGCCGCGTTGAGGACGCCGACCAATCCCCGGTTGAAAGCGATCCTCCCGAAGCTCGTCCATTTCCTCACCCGGGAACGATGAAACACATCCTCTCCGCGCCCGCCTCCTCCGGCCCGTGGCCGCTGCTCGTGTTCCTGCACGGCTACGACGAAGGGGCGCCGACCGAGCTCGCGGCCGGAGTCACGCGTCACGGGCCGCTGCGCCACGCCAGCGCGAAGATCGCGAAGGAGCAGTTCATCGTCCTGGCGCCGCAACTGCCGCTCTGCGGCGATGTGTGGGTGAACTACGCCGATGAGGTGCAGGCGCTGGCGTTGTCGATCCCCGACACCGATCCGTCGCGCTTCTACCTCACCGGGTTCAGCTTCGGCGGCAACGGCGTGTTCGACCTCGCACTGGCGCAGCCACGGTTCTGGGCCGCGGCGTGGTCCGTCGACCCGACGCGCGTGCCCGTGCGCGACCCGAAGCTGCCGGTCTGGCTCTCGATCGGCAAGCTCGCCCGGCGCCAGAAGGCCGAGTTCATTCGCAGACTGATGCTCTCCGGCACCGCCGCCGGAGAGCGCGTCTGGTGCGACGAAGGCCTCGACCACGTCGGCGCCGCCACGTCGGCGTACCGGGACGAAGCGATCTACGAGTGGCTGCTGCGGCACCGGCGCTGAGAGGGCGCAGTGAGCAGGGCGCAGAGCGCAGGAGAGAGGCCCGCGCTCCTCCGCTCTGCTACCTGCGCCCTTCTCCGTCGCGGTGAACAGAGCGCGGGCCAAACTCCTGCGCCCCGCGCCCTGCCACCTGCGCCCTCGGCTAGAAGTTCACCACCGAATCATTCGAGCAGTTCGTCGTGCCCGCGTTGCAGACCTTGTAGGTGAACGCGCCGGACGAATTCTTCGACAGCGAGTCCGTGTGCGCGCCGTCGTTCGCGGTCGTCGTCACGCGCGTACCGTTGCGATAGACGTCGACGTTCGTCGCCGTCGAGCCGCTCCAGGTCAGGTCGACCCGCGGCGTGTTCTTCGAGCGATAGCCGCGCGTCGTCAGCGTGATCACGTCGACCGGCGGAGGCGTGCCGCCGCACACGAGCGGCTTGGTAAAGTCCTCCTGGATGCTGATGGTGCAGGTGAAGACGCACGAGTCGGTGCCGGCCGCGTTCACGCCGATGCCGAGCGCCGAGAACGCATCCCACACCACGCATTCCTCGGCCTGCGTCGGCATGGCCGCCAGGATGCCGTCGCGCATCTCTTCGTACTCCGGGTTGGACGGCGTGTAGTTCATGCCGTCGATGACGTAGCTCCACAGCGAGTCCATCGTGCGGCCGGAGGCCAGCCAGAGACCGCGCAGCTTCCACATCGCCGCGGCGTAGATCTCGCCGTTCGCGTGCACGCTGGTGCTGTTCGCGGAGCGGTACGTCAGCGGATAGCCTTCGTAGCGGTAGCGGCGGATGCCGACCGTGTTGTTCTTGACGTACTCGCCGATGGTGTCGTTGCCGGTCATGTAGGTCGCCAGCGTGTCGGACATGCCCTCGCCGATCGAGCCGGCCAGCCCACCGCTCATCGAGCCGATCATGCGCCACGTCAGGCCGTGGCCGTACTCGTGGAAGACGACGTCGGCGTCGAGGTCGCCGTCACGGTTCGGCGTGGCGGTGTTCCAGAGGTACATCTGCATGCGCGGCCGGCTGCCGTCGCCGGGCGTGGAGAAGTTGGCGTTGTTCGTCCCGCCGCCATCCTGTGCCTCGGCGTTGACGGGGTCGTTCTGCGCGCCGCCGCGGCCGAAGTTATTCGACTGGAAGTTGCCCGCCGCCTCGTTGAAGCCGTGGCGATGCAGTTTGTCGTGGATGACGTTGTTCAGATAGAAGAGGCTCGACACCGCCAGCATCTGGTTCGTGACCGTGGTCGGCGCCGCGGCGCCGTCGAAGGTGTAGACGAAGTCCTGCGTCGCCGAGACCGGACGGCCGTTCGCGTCGGCGCCGTTGTTGTTGTCGCGGTCGAGATACGCGTCGACGTTGTTGCCGATGGTCGTGTTGCTCGCCACCCATCCCGACGGCGACTCCACCGGCGTGCCCGGACCGCTGACCAGGGTCTGCGCCGAGACGCCGGGGTTCACGGGGAAGATGAAGTAGGAGTCGGTGTTGGTGCGGTGCTCCTGATGGACGACGTTGCCCGAGCGGCCAATGACCGTATGCCACAGGTCATTGCTCTGCTGCTCCCACGTCTCGACGAGGAACCCTTCCTCGAGCGACCCGTCGCTCATCGGCACGACGACCGGCGTGACCACCGGCTCGCGATGAAGAGCCGGGGCCGCCGCGCCGCCGAAGCGATACGCGAACGCCGCCGCCAGCGCATCGTTCCCGGCCAGCGACGTCTTCGCCACCGGGCCGTTGTCGACGGAGTGATCGATGATGCTGGTCAGCCGTCCCTGCGCGTCGACGGACGCCTTGACGTACGCGCCGTACACCGCGCGCCCGTTCAGCGTCTGCTCCATCAACAGATGCTTCGCCCCATGCGTACCGCCGTTCTGCCGCGAAACGGCCAGCGTGCGGTCCGGGCGGTTGAGGAAGCCGCGCACGATGGCCTCCGGGGAGGCGTTGCTGGGGAGGGTCAGACCGGAAGCGGAGCGTGAGACCTGAGGCGCATGACCGCGGAACGACGCGGCTGATGCGGTAACGGTAACGAGGAGCATCCCGAGGACGGAGGCGAGCTTGTGCATGCAGTGATTCTCCTTATTTGCGCCTCGCTGCTAGAGCAACGCGGCCGCCACCTCCCCCCTCCGTTTGTTTTCAACGACTTCGCTCCCGCGCTGGATCACCCGCGGACCCTTTGTCACCATACCCACGGGTCAGACATACGTCCATCCACCAGAAATTGACCCGCGGGAATGAGCCCGAGCCCCGACCAGTTACGCCGCTTGACACGCGGTGAGCCGCTTCGCTACTCTCCGCGTCCCCTCCATCCGGCGCATTCGTCTAGGGGTCCAGGACGCCGCCCTCTCACGGCGGTAACACGGGTTCGAATCCCGTATGCGCTACCAAATATCCCTCGCCGTTCCAGTAGTTTAGCCCCTGCGGGACCTCCAGACTCTCAATTCCACTCTCAAAACGTTCGTCGATTTCTTCGCGCGTGGGCGGATCGATCTCCATGCGGATCGCGTCGAAGACCGCGACCGCTTCACGCAGCGCCGTCTCGTACACGCGCGTGTAGCTTCGGGTGACGTTCGTGCTCGGCGCGTGGAAGGAGCCCGCGACCGGATCAAAGGTCGAGCGATGCCCGAGCAGCAGCGCGATCACGAGCTCGTCGATGCCCGCCTCGCGCAGCCACGTCGCGCCTGTCGTGCGGAGATCATGGCAACTGAATGGCCGCACGCCGGATGCCTCGACGGCGGCGACGAAGAGGTCATGCACGCGCGTGAGCACGCCGCCTGTCTGGCGCGACGGCCAGACCAATCCCTGCTCGTTCGGCGTAAGGTCGCGGACCTGCTCAAGCGCCCACTGCGCGATCGGCACATGCAGCGCGTAGCGCCGCTTCGCACGGCCCTTCTTCATGACCTCAGGCGGCACGTGCAGCCATGCGCTCTCGAAGTCTACCCACTCGTTCTTGAAGCCGAAGAGCGGCGTGCGGCGCAGCATCGTTGCGACGCCGACGATCATGCGACGCCGATCCATCGGGCTCACCGCCGCGAGCACTTTTTTGAATTCTGCGCGAGTGAGCGCAACACCATCTGATTCCCAATCGCCGACATCCGGCACTTTGTGAAGGCGGAGACGCGTCATGCCCGTGATGGACTCCCACTCGACGCCTTTCTTCAGGATGCCGAGCAGGAACACGAGTTCATTCAGGATCGTGCGCGGACGCGCACCTTCATCCTCGCGCCTCTTGCGGTAACGCAGCGCGATCGGTTCATCGATCTTCTCCGGCAACGTCTTCTTGCCGATGATGCGCACGAGATTGCGCGCGCTGATCCGATCACGTGCGATCGTTTCCGTGCTGACCTTGCGCGGGTTCAGTTCGAAGTACGTCTCAATGAGTCCGTCGAGCGTGAGGACCGACGGACGACCCTGCGCTTCCACGAGTTCGCGGAGCCGCGCTTCTTCCTGCGAGATGATGTCACGGGCGTACGTCGCCGAGTCTTTCTTGCTGTCCGGGTACTTCGATGCGCGCCGGATGCGGAACGTGTGCTGGAGCGGGCGTTCGCTTTCTGGCAATGCTGCGCACTTCGTGCACGGACACCATGCCGGGTGTTCGATCGGCGCTTGGATCTCGAACGATCCGCGCTTCCCCGTGACGTATGAGCTGCTGTTTCTCATCGGCTCTTTCTCTTCAACTCCTCAAGTTCGCGCCGCTCCTCGTCCAGCAATCTCCGCGAGAGCGCGAGCGGCACCCAGGCACCATCGTAAATCTCATCCACACGAACGCCCGTTTTTCGCGTGCCGGGGATCGACTCCAGCGTCAGCGTGCCGCTCTCTACGCGGCGGCGAATCGTCTTCGTCGAGACACCGAGGACGCGTGCCGCGCCTTCAACGGAGAGGTGCGTCGGATCAGCGGTTTGCGCGACGAGGATGGGCAGGATACGCAACATCTGCTCGATCCGGTCGAGGCGCATATAGAGGTCGTGAATGACCTGCCACGCCACCACCGCATCGGTCGGCGCAGCACCGGGCTGCGCCGACGATTCCACGATGCGTAGAGCCGAGCGATCACCCGGCAACTCCACTTTGTGTGTGCCTTTCACGCGATGAGATCCTCTGCCTGAGCTTTATGCCTCAGCGAGCGGCTGCTCCGAAGGAACAGCAGAAGCGATTCGCTCCGCACGCGATGGCCGTCGACGTGATTCCGAATGCCCATCGAGCTGAGCGACGAGCCACGTCACGACTCGCAGGCGATCAGAAATTGCCTCGGGCGTGTCACTCGATGCGAAGACGAACGCGAGCGGCTCGCTCCCGGACGCTTTAATAGTGATCTCGATGCGCTGCATGCGGTGGGCTCCTTTCAGTCAGTGAAGTTCGCGTCGCGACCCTGCTCGGCGCGAAGTGACAGCACGCGATCGGCGTACCGGCGATCCGTTCGGCTCTGGTGGACGAAGAAGATGTCGATCATCTCGATGGACACGAGCGCCACCGCAGCGACCACACTGCCGCGGTGCGGCACGAGCGCGTCGAGCGCCTCCACGGCGTACGCTTTCTCCGCGCTGAAGACATCTGTGCTCCACGGACGCACCACGAGCGGGAAGCGATGCGATGACGATGTGAAGAAACTCAACGGCCAATCCGTCGTGCGGCGCTCGACGACGTCTGCGAAATAGGAAAGACTCTGGCGCGTCGTCACGCGGCGCATGGGCTGGAGGAGTGCAGCGGTCACCGGACTCCCGCCGTGCGTGAGCACGCGCGATGACGCGTCCGCGGCAATCGTCGCCAATCCTTCGAACAGGAGGCGCGCCTCCGCCTGCGTACGTCCGTCCGTGATCGCGCCTGCGATGCCGAGTTGTGGAGCCGCCATCGCGGGGCCCGTTCCGCGCCCCAGGAGCTGAAAAACGAGCGACTGCCCGCTCTGCCGGCTCGCAATCAGATCGAGCGTTGCATGCACGGTGTCCACGGTGCTCACGATCACCGCATCCTCCGCGAGCCTGCGCGGCACATCGCGGCCATCGACTTCCCGCGCGAGTGAACGAATGCCGGGAAACCGCTCGCCCACGACGCGGGCGAGTGCCGCCGCACGGCCGGGCTTCGGATCAATACACTCCCAGGTCGTCACCCCATTCGCGGCGGTTGCCGGAACCATTTCCACGACGGTGTGTCCGCCGCGGTTATTGCCCACATGGGCGACTGCTTTCCCGCGCTGCCCTCGTTGCGCCATCACGCGCCTCCTTTCTGGTCGATGAATCGCTCGGTCTCGCAGGCGCCGCGGATCTCAACCGAAGCCGCGTGCATCGCCGCGAACGCCGCTATCCATGCGGCCCGGACCTCGGCATCGCGCCTGGCATCGAAGGTCGCCGTGCCGGGCGTCGTTCGGAAATGCAGCCCGCAGGCGATGATCGCCACATCGCGGCAGTTCGGAAGCAACCGCTCCGAGGCAAGCCAGCGCACGAACGCCTCTGGGGACGGGACGTCCCGGTCAAACGAGAACGGCCCCGCGCTCAATCTGAGATCGCTCAGGACGTAGAGCTCTTTCGCACCGGCACGCCCGGAGAGCTCGGTCACCGCAGCCGTGATCCCACCCGCGACATCCGACCCAACGCTCGTCGCGTGCCGCTCGAGCGCACCCGCGAGTTCATTTCGCGCACCGAGAAGGTAGACCGCGCGATCGGCGATGGTGGGGCGATCCGGCGTGTCGATGGCGAAGACGCGCGTCGCGTCCGCAATCGACCGGCCCACGATCCACACGCGGAAGGACGAGCCGGCGGCGAGACCGCCGTTCGCAAGCCACGCATCCAGCACGCGCCGGACGCTTGCCGAGGTACAGGCGCTCCTGCGTCCAGATGCCGACTGATCGCACACGACCGCGGCATGTGTGACACCTGCTCGCGATGTCCACGCCCACCGCACGTCCCGACTGTCGCGGTCGGGAATGGTGACGATGCTTGTCTGCACGGGTGGGTTCGCAGCGGGGGTTCCGAGCGATCGCGCGTGAGCATCGCGAACCGCGAGTTCAAAAATCTCGCGCGCCTCCGCCATGAACGCATCGCGGCTCGCGATGGCATTGGGGCCTTTCCACGACGACGGAATCGTCACGACGAACCGCTCGCGCGCGGCCGATCGCACCGATCCAACCTGGACGAGGCGGAAGGTCGTATTCCGCGTACGGCGGTTCGCGTGCGCCCACGCATCGAACGCTGCCCGCGCGCGTTGCAGCTGGGGCGCCTTCGGAACGACCGGCAGGAGCACGACGGTCTCCTCGACGCGCGGCGGCTGCGCGGCACACGCGGCGAACACGCTGAGAAGCAGGGCGAGCGCGGCGCGGTTCATGCGCTCCTCCGCCGCCGCATTGGGACGAGGGCACCTGGCTGCTCCGCGACCTCCGCGGACGCGAGCAGATGGTCACGCCGGAATGCCCTCGCGGCGAGGCGATAGGCGGCCCGGTCTATTGCGAGGCATGCCCGAACAGAATCCAGAAATTCATCGACCACGCGCACTTGGTGCCGGGCGATGTCTCGCCGCAACTCGTCGCCGCTGAAAACGGACGCGTTCAGGGCGTTGCGCTTCGCGATGAGGATCTCGCGTTGCGCGCGGAGGTGGCCGCGCTCTTCCATGAGGCGCGATTCCTGTTCGCGCCGATGCCGCGCGGCAACATCCCGCGGATCCGGGGTTGCGGCGCGCGTCAGCGCGGCGCGACGCGCTTCGGCGAGCCGGCCGGCGCCCGCGTGCACGTAGACGCCCGCGAGGAGCGGCATCGCCGCGAACACGAGGTACCGGACGGTCGTTGCGGCGGTCGCGTGGCCTGCCGTCCCGAGATCGGCGCGCATCGCTGCAATCTCGAAGAGCAGGATCGCCGTGACGAGGACCACGAGCATCGCCGCCCAACGCTCGAACGTGCGGTGCGAGGCACCAGCACGCATGGCCTCCGCGAGATGGCGCCGGGCCGCTTCCGCGAGGATGAAGGCGCTGCCCGCCGTGACACAGGCCACGAGCGCAGACCCGACGATCGCGCCGCCTGCGCCCTGCGCCCACTCCGTACGGAGCGCGCTCGGATCGATGCCGTGCATGTTCGAAACCGCGAAGAAGAACGCGGTGCTTTCGGCGGAAAGGATCCCGAGCACGCTGAGGCGCAACCAGAGGATCTTTGCGGCGGACGGGATGCGCGGCGGGGTCAAATCCACGCGCCCGCTCTCGATCGCGTGCGTGCGGTCTGCGTCGCTGTCGTTGCGTTCTTCCGCCAGTCGATCCAGTTGCTCGCTGATCTCGCGATCCTGCCGATCGATGCGCTGCACGTCCTCGTCGATCGCAGCGGCAGTCCTCGCGATCTCCGTACCCGCGGCTTCGGCGGCGGCACGCTGGAAGTCGATCTCGGCCCGGATCACATCATTCCGCGCACCGTCCATCGGGCCATCGAACACGCGGTCCGCGGGATGCCGGCGGTCGATCTCGGCGACAACGAACGCCGCGGAGCTGCTGATCTCCGTATTCGGGATTGGCGCAGTCACGTCACGGGGGGTCAACCCGCGATATACGTCATGACGTGCGCGAAGGAACTCGACCTCGGGCGTGCGCGCGCCGACCGCGGTCGCGGCGGCGAGGAGCGCCGCCATCCGCTCGCGCGTCACGCGCCGGATACGCGGCTGCGGGAGTCCCGAAATGGTGCGCAGACCAGCAGGAATGGCGTCCAGATGCGATTGCGTCGGTCGGGTCTTGACAGAACGGAATGGGAGGGGGATTTTCCTTATGCTCCAAGGCATCATCAGGTGTTCTCCAAACTGGCTGATGTGTGCTGCGGGGCCGGCGGGTCGGGTGTCCGCCTCGCCGAAACGCTCGCAGGTGGATACTGCGGGCGTTTGACGTGGACGAAACCGGTGGGGCCGTGTTTCCCCGTAGCATGCCCACACGATGAGCCACGCTCGGGCAATCCGGTATGTCACGGGCCGAACGTCCTTGCATCACCCGGTGATCTATTGGTAAGCCACGCGTTGCGGACTTCGACGCCTTCTCCGTAGGATGGAGCCGGCTTCTGCCGCTCGGGATCGTGTGCCGTTCCCGAAAGACCAGAAGTGCGGCTGCGAGCTACGCGAGGAAGGAGGAGATATGGCGCGCGCTGAAGCAATCGAGGCGATCAAGCGTCTCTTCATCGCCGCAACCGGCGAACAGCGAAGCATCCGCTCCGCTGTCGCAACTGTGCTCTTCGACAATGCGGTTAAAGCGCTCGCGCCGGAGGGTGGCCTTACACGGGAGGAACTCGCCGGGCGGGTCAACGACCTCCTTGAAAAGTGGCAGATGAACCCAGTGGGTGAAGATCAAATCAACACGGCTCTGTACCGGGTTGGTAACCAACTACCAGGATTCGTTGCGGCGCAGCTCCCGTTTCTGGGTGTCTCAAACGTGGAGGGGCCGACACGTAACCAGCGGAAGGATCGTGTCGAGCGCGTCTGGCTCGCGATCCACTACGTGCCTCCCGTCGCGGAGAGTCCCGGCCTTGTGGGTCGAACAGTCGAAGACGCGGTTCGGGCGATGGGAAGCAACAAACTTGCGGAATACGAAGGCGCACTCTCCGAAGGTGCCCCATACGAGGTCTACGAAGCGTCCAGCCACTCGTCTCCCAAGAAGCTCCTTCTCGTCCTCGCAATTACCGTCGCAGCCTGCAGTGGCTATTTCGCGTGGAAGTTTGCCCATGCAGATCATTCGATTCAGGCGGGGGTGAACATACGCCCGGCGCCTGATGGCCGACGGGGCGTCGCGGTAATGTACTGGACCGATGCCGACGGGCAACCGACAGACCGCTACATCATCTACAAAGACGGCCAGGAGTACGCGCAAATCACAGGCAGCGGGGCATGGGTCAGCAGAACACAACGGTATACGTGGATCGATCGCGTCACGATGCTGCCGGGGCAGAATCACACGTTCCGCCTCGGAAAGCGCGTGTTTCCGCGTCGAACCGTCTACGTGACACCGACGCTGGACCTACTGCCCTGCTGGAAGTGTCTGATGGACGCCGCGCGCGTAGCGCACGACCGACGCACGGAAAGCGCGAGCGATGGGAAGCAGTATCGCGCAATCGCGGGCGTGCCGCTCCGGTTCGGCGGCCGCCTTGATCTTGCCGACATCGCGCCCGATCCGCACCGAGTGGTCGCCGCAACGAAAGTCGAAGTGGACTTCGGTGATGGGACGCCGCCAAGGGTTCTTGATTCCGACAACATTGTTCATACCTATCTCGGGTCCGGCTCGTTCACGGTGCGGGTCCGCCCGCTGGATAAACGCTACCGTACTCCGGCGCCGAGCATCGTCACCGTCGGCCCCGAAGGTGAAGAACTGCCCTTTCGGTCGGAGTTCCTGACATGGAGTCTCCCCCCTGGTCCCGACGGAACGTTCAGAGTTGTTCGTGCCGGCCTCGTTGGGCGGGAGACTCGGATCCCGTTGACCTACTGGTTTGCGCAGATCCATCGCGCTGTCGCAGGCGATTACCTTGAGAAGATGGACGTATCTGTGGATTTCGGTGATGGTACGGCTCTCAAGGAGTTCCCGCTCTCGCGCCACATATCGAAGCATCCGAACGGCAGCTACAGTCTTATCGATCCGTACATCGAGCACACGTGGACAAAGCCGGGAACGTACCCCGTAGTGCTGAGTACGCACAATCATGAGCACGAGGTGGATTTATCCGCCTTCGGTTCAGTGATGATCTATGGCCCTCCGGATTTTCGATTGCACGACGTCCTTGTGCGGCAACTCGACGCAACACCGCTGGAACTGTGGTCACTGCGTCCCAAGGAGACCGACGAGTACATAACGACGTCGCGTGGCGAGAGAATGACGGCGTCCCTAAGACCATGGACCGACCTCTTGGCAAGCCATGGCTTTCGAATAAGTGACCTGTCACTTCTTGCCAACTACGGCGGCGAACAAGCCGTCGCCGACGACGATCTCGAGCTCGGGCCTGCAGAATTCATGATCGATCAAGGACATTCTTGGGTGCAATTCCTCCTGGCCGATTTCGATAGACAGCTTTGTTTCATCGGCGAGACAAAGGTGCGCATCACGCAGGGTAAGGAGGGTTCGACGAAAAGTGCGACAAGGCAGGGCGACTGATAACTTCCTCGTTCTGTTCGCCGGCATCGATGCGCAACGTTACTCAGCGCTGCTTCTTCAAACTGAGAAGGGAGGGGTTGTCGCGAATGCTAAGTTCTTGCGCAATAGACGGTTGTAGCTCTCGGCGTGTGGATTCGAATCCACACAGCCAATCCACACCGAAGGAGTGAACGCCAAATGGCCGTCCAACTTTGCTACGTCTGTGTCTTCAATCACCCCAAAAAGCCGGAGGAGCAACGTCCGTCCTACGCAGATTGCGATCGATGTAAACGACCGGCGTGCAAGGGCCACGGTCGAGACGTGGACAGCGATCGGTTCTACTGCATTCGCTGCCTCCGTGAGCTCGGCCACTCGTAGATGCAGAAAATGGAGACCGGTGATCCATGTTCACTGCCGAAAGTCCCGCATCGAGCATCCACGAGCTGATCGAGTATCTCCGTTCCGACGAGCCGGAGCGCCATCTCTTTCGCGGCCAAATCCGCCATTGGCCGACGCTCGTCCCTTCGATCTTCCGCCGCGCGTTGGCGGATCCAATCGAGACAGGCCGCATCCTGCGCATCAACCGGGATGCGTTTCACCGCTCGCTCGACGAGCGCTCCCGTATCCGCTTCCGGCTCATGAACCATCTCATCAAGCGCTTCGGCAAAGGCATCGGAAATATCATCGCGCAGCAGTACGGCATCTCGTCCGAAGCGATCGATGTGACGAGCGCCGTCGAAATTGCGGCGTTCTTCGCGACACGAACATGGCCGGAGTACACACACTTCAGCGGCAGCTCCAGCAATGACATTGGTGTGATCTACCGGTTCCCGAGCAGCCAGGTCATCAGGCACATCGAGGGCTTGGACAACGTGACCGACCTGATCGGCACCTGGGTCGAGGGCGTCGGCCGCGTCTACTGCCTGCAATACCGCAAACCGGCTGACCTCGGACCGGAACTGACGGCCGAGCTTCGGAAATCGTTCGATGAACTCGGCGGACCGCAACAGGCGAAAATGATCACCCAGCCGATCGTGGTCGCGACCGAAGCGCTGTCGGGGATGATCGCGCAGGCCCTCGCGCGGCCGGGCTGGTCCCATGTCCGGCGGTACGAGCTGACGCGACTGGCGCGGCAGAAGGGCGGCTTTATCCGTCCACCGTTCCATTGGATCTGTTCACTTCCGCGCGATGCGCAGATCATCTACAACGAGGCGACGAAGCTGAACCTCTTTGCGCCTACCGTGGCTCTCGCGGAAGACTTCGTGGCGATCGAGAACACGATGTATTTCCCAGGAATGACGCCCTTCTTTTTCCGGCACGGCGGCGATGAGGTGACGGCGGTGACGCGGCGGCAACTCTGGCCGTCGTCGCACGAAGATGATCTCTACGAACGACTCGTCTTCCACGCAGTCATCGAAGCCCACGACTACCTCGAAGCAGACGGTGTGACGATTGATGATCCGCGGACCGGCATCCTTGACCGCGGGTTCAGCACCGGCGCGGAGCGGATCGGATGGGAGGGCTATGGGCACTACGGCGCCGGCCGCTACCGAGAGGCCATCGCGGCATACACCACCGTAATCGCTGCCGACGCCGATGACGATATCGCGCATATCAATCGCGGCAACGCGTACTACGAGCTGGGCGAGCTCGATTCTGCGCTCCGCGATCTCCAGCGCGCGACGGCGCTGAATCCGCACAGCGCGGCTGCGTGGAGCGGGTACGGGCTCGTGCTTCTCGCGCGTGGCGATCTCGACGCGGCGTTGGCGGCATTCGATCGCGGTCTGACGTGCGATGACCGCAAGCCGATGCTGCACGTCAATCGGGCCGACACGCTCGAGCTCCTCGGCCGCTACGCTGAAGCGCATGCATCCCTCGACAGGGCGCTGGAGCTCTCTCCCGGGAACGCCGCCGCCATCATGGCTCGGCGGAGCGTCATCTTCGCCAGATCCGGCGATCACGAGGCAGCGGAGCGCTGCGTCCGCACGCTCGAGCAGAGTGGCGGCGACACGACACTGCTCCGCCAGACGCTGGAAACCTTCAGTGCCTGATCGTGCGGCGCCGTCGTGCGTATCAACAGCTTCGACAGCTATACGTCGAACGATGCGCTTCGGCTGGCAGACATCGCCTTACTTGCTCAGAGGCGAGTCTTTGCCGAGCATCGCTGCGCTAGATGCAGTCACGCCGGGATGGGCGGCCGAGCGGATGCGGTTCAACGCCCTCCGAGCCCGTCAGCCGTCGGCGCAACACGTCATATCCCTGCGGCACTTCGTACCATTTCGAGCCGCGAAGCAACACCGGGACATCTTGGCTGCTTCCGCCAGGCATGAGCACCGGAATGAACCGCGTGTTCTGGCTGCCGGCGTCATACACCTCCTGCGTAATGAGGAGTCCTTCGTACGTCACGCCAAGTCCCTTTCCAGCTTCCTCGGCGCCGTCGAACCGGCGTCGGTAGGTCGCCGTGCAGACGAGCAGAACGAAATCCGCACGCTTGACCTGCTCTAGCATCCAACGCGGGAACCCCGCAGCCGGGCTACTCTCGAACTGGTCGATCCAGCAGTCGATCCCGTCGTCCCGCAGACGTTGCGCGAGCGCTAGCACGTCCGCAGAGTGCGCGGGCGAGTCGTGGCTATAGCTGAGGAACACGCGCGGAACGGATCGGACATCGCCCTGGTAGAACGCCTCGCTCGGAGACCCACGGTCGAAGGGGCACGAGCGGATGCGCAACACATCCTCGATCATCGACAGCACCGCCGGTGCAGATCGCACGCGCTCCTGTGCTTGTTCCAACTCCTTCGTCCGGCGCGCGAGTTCCTCCAGCCGGTGCGCCTGGTGCTCCGCCTCGATCTCCGCCAGCTCGGCCGTTCTCGTCCTGATCGCGCTCGCGATCTCTTCTTGGGATGGCAATGGCTTCGTACTGAGCCCAATCGTGAATGATGCGCCGCGCAGAGCCGCGACGGCCGACCGGTATCGCGGCGGGAGCCGACTGCGCCACCTCCGCTCGTGCGCGTTCACATGGCCGAATCCCCCGTTCTCAAGATCCGCGATGGTCTCGCCGATGCTCTTCACCGGCACGTGAAGGTCGCGCATCGCACAGAGTTCCGCAAATCCCGCGCGCAGTTCAGAAACCTGCTCGCGCACGCGCAACGCGCGTTCGTACTCCCGCACTTCGTTCCGAAGCTGGTTGAGCGTCTTCGCAGCTTCGCGGCAGTCATGCGGAAGGCTGGAGTGATACTCCGTGAGTTCTGCATCGCCAAGTTCGCGGACGGTCTTCTCAAGGTTCCGCAGGTTTCGCGCTTCGCGCCATGCGCACCGCTCGCGAACCTCCTCAAGGAGATGTCGGAGTTGCTTCGCGAACTGCGCGCCGCGGATGTCGCCGAGCGGCCAGATCACCATCCGGTCGGGATGTTCCAGATCTTCAAAGAACACCATGACGGGAAAGGCGTCAGTCCTGATACCGAGGAAGCGCGCGAGCTCGTACGACTCCGCCGTCTGCGCCTGCATGAAGTCGAGGAACCGTTCTGCCGCATCGGTACCTCGCGCGCGCCCATCGCCATGCTGAAGTGTGGCGGCCACGGAGCGCATCTCCCGCAGCCACACCGGCGTATCGCCATGTCCAACGTTCACCGTGCCGAGGCCCATGACCAGCACGTCTGTCCCGGTCAGGGCGTGCAACTCGTGGAAGAGCGACAAGTACTCTGCGAGGAACCGCTGATCGAGTGTCGTCGCGAGCAGCACGGCGTAGAGCTTGTATCCCCGCCGCGACCGCTTGTACGCGGCGTCGGTGAAGGCGTCCCGCAGTGACTGGAGGCTGAAGTCCATGGTACCTGCACCGGCTCTCTCACCCTGAGGAGTGCCGGCAAACCGCTGGTTCCCTACCCGTGGCGGATTCCTAGAGGTCTCTGCCCGACTTGAACAGCAGGGGATGCCGCATCTCGCACCTTCGTCATCGGTTGCGTCGATGTGGCAGCGCCGGGCGATGAACTCCGATCGCGCTTCGCCGGGTCTCGTGAGTCAGAAGGAGGTCGTTGACAGTTTTGTAACAACGATCATCGTGAGAAACACGAGGTATCCGTCCGACTATACCTATGAACGCAGTTAACTGCGTGTGGCTTGCGTGTATCTAGCCTTGAGCGTACACTCGCGCTAGTGTAGCACTTTTCGCTGCACTATCGGAGTGTTTCATGGAACCGCTCGGCGCTTCCTTCCTCACGACGCTTGCGAAGGATTACCCCGGCCTGACGATCTTCGCCGGCGTGACGTTGCTGCTCGGCACGTTGCACGAGGTACGAATCCTCACCGATGTCCTGACTCTGCTCATCGGGCACTTCCGGGGGGAACTCGCGGGCAATGCAAAAGCGTTCGGCCGCCTCGGCGGAGCGCTGAGTCCCGGCCATCGCCACTCGGATGACTCGCGCGACGAACGGGAAATCGTGCGCCGTCGACGCAAGCGGAGAATCGCGCGCCATGTCGCTTGGCTACGGAGACGCACGCGGTTCTATCGGCACCGCAGAAGCTTCTCATCGCGCCACCGGAGGAGGGATGTCCTGCACTAGCGGGACGCGGGAGGGCGTGACCGAGTGAATACAACCAGTAGCGGCGCAAGCGACATTGATCGCGCGCGTGAGCTTCTCCTCAACAACCTTGAGCGGATTGATCACGTCACGAGATCCGTGTGCAAACGCCGCGGGCTGAGTCCGGACGAAGTACAGGATGTCGTCGGACAGGTGCGGCTGCGCCTCATCGAGAACGACTACGCCGTCCTCCGGCACTACCGATACAGAAGTTCACTGGCGACGTACGTCGCGACCCTCGTGCGGCATTGGCTGGCCGACGACCATGTACGGACGCACGGGAAGTGGCACGCCTCAGCGGAAGCAGAACGGCTTGGCCCAATCGCTGTCGCCCTCGAACGCATGCTCCACCGCGAGGACGCGACACTGGACGACGCCTTGCTGACGCTCCAAACGATGGAGCCAGAACTCACGCGCGACGGCCTCGCTCGCATTGCGGAGCAACTACCGCCGCGTTGGCCACGGCCGCGATCCGTTCCGCTCGAGCACGCGTATGAAGGCGCCGTCGCCGTTCCGCATCACGACGTTGAACCGGACCACGATCGCACTGTCGCCTATGTCGCAAGCCAGGTGCGGCAAGCAATCGAACGCTTTGCCGCCGATGACCAACTCATTCTGCAATTCATGTTTGTGCACGAGATGCCGGTGGCGAGTATTGCGCGGGCCTTGCATCTTGAGCAGAAGCCGCTCTATCGACGCCTACAGCGGCTGCTGCGCGACCTTCGCGTCCAACTTGAACGCGCCGGCATTCACTCCGACGACGTGATGGGGCTTGTCGCTGAAGAGGGCGTGTTCGATTTCGGCTTGCGCACCGGTGGTCGTCCTTCGGAGGAAGTTGCCGAACTCGCCGACGAAGATAAGGACGATGCCGACGCGTCCGCGCCTTGGCGCGAATCCCATCCACGAGATCGGATGTAAGGGCGGTACGAGCGAGCAGCTACCGAGGCCGGAACTTACGCCGGACGACCTTCACGAGCGACTGCTCGCACGCATGCGTCGGTGCCGTTTGCACCAGGTGCTCCATCGTGTGGCCGTGGTCGGCCGAGGATCGCATCGTGCCCGGAACGAAGCCCAGTATTTTTCGACACGCTGGCTCTGGCGGCGCGATGCGGAGCCCGGTTCGCATGGCACAAGTTGCGCGGTTGTACGAGTCGGAGCAAGAACCGCGCATGCGGGACGTGTTGGCGCTTGCAGTGGCGAACGCAGCGAACGAGGATGTTTTTTGGACGAGGTCATTGCTCTCGCACGTGATCGCAAACAGGTCGATAGCAGATCGTTCATGCTCTTGGCCTTGAAGCGATTCAAAAAGTCTCCGCAAGCGCGGCATGCTATTCAAGACTTGGCGACCGATCCTGCCTTTGAGTCCGAGATCGGCCGCTATCTGCTGCGACGCTCGGCTTTTCTTCGTGCTCCGACGATTGAGTTCCTCGTTCTCTCACGCCAGCATCCTTCCGCACCGAGGAGCAGCGCGCCGGCATGCGGCCACGGGTGGTCCCGCTCCTACTCCGGCTGCACGGGGACGCCGAAGTACCGCTCGGAGACGAGCGAGGTGATACGCAGGATGTCTGTCCACTCGTCTTCGGTGATCGCGAGCACCTCGTTGGCGAACCTCGCGCGATGACCCTCGTCGCGGAACAGATCCGCAATGAGGAGCAGCCACAGTCCGCCGTAGAGCTCCGCGGCCGTGATGCCGTTGATCGGGTCGGCCATCGCGAAGACCGCGCCGCGCGGCTTGAGGAGGATTTCCGCGGCGCGCGTGAACCGCCGCATCCGCTGCACGTACTCGCGCCGGCTCGTGCCGAGACGGCGCAGCATCGATGTCACGTGCGCGTCGAGCCGTTCCGGATCGTGGCCGCTGGACTCCATCAGCTCCTCACCCGCAGGCCAGCGCGCATCGTCACGCGGGTCTCCGCCGGAACTGCTTGCACCCACACTTGTACGCCTCCTTGCAGTGGCCGTTCGGCGTGTCGTGTGCCCTCGTGCCGTGGCCGCAGACGCAGAGCGGCTCGGGCGTGAACGCGCGGCACCCGCAGTCCTGACAGGGCCCGTTCGGCGTCGCCGCCGTGTTCCAGTGCCGGTTCTTCTTGTGCCCGCAAGCGCACATGAAACTCGGGCGGCGGTCGAAGAACCCGTCGCTCATCGCCGCCGCCTCGAAGCCGCCGCGATCGCGCGCTCCAGCGGCGCTCGGTCCGGCGCCCGGTGGGTCAGGCAGTAGATCTCCTTCGCCTCACGACGGCGGTACGCGAGCCGCGCGTTCGCCGCCCTCGGCACACGCACGCCTGCTAGGAACGCGTCGACCTCCTCACCGTGGAGCACCGGCCGCCGCGCGAGTTCCACCGCGAGCGCTTCCACGCGCCGCCACGTCTGCGGGAGTTCGATGAGGGCACGTGCCCGCTCCTCGGCGTAGTCCGACCATTCGTCGATGAGCCTGAGATCGGTCTCCACTTGGAGCGCGGTCGCAAGGATGCCTTCGTAGTCGGTGCGCGGCACGAGTCCGCATGCGCCTTCGTAGTGAAAGCGCTTCTGCGCGACGAGGCCCGCGTGGAGCACCACCATCTCCCGCTCGATCGCGAGCCGTAGCACGTCCGATCCGGCTGGGAAGCGGCCGAGCCCCACGTCGCTGGCAAACGTCATCCGGCCCTCGCGTACGCGCAGATGCACATGGATCGCGCCGATGCGGACGCCGAGCTCCCAAGCGGCGACCGCGTGCCCGGCCTCGTGTACCAGCACGTCCGCGAGCGTGACGCCCCGTTGGAGCCGGGCGATCGTCACCACTCCTCCTGCTGCGCCGCTTGGTAGCCGTCCATGCCGCGCAGCGCTTCCGTGAGCGTGGGCCGCCGCCACACGAGCACGGCATTCGATTCCACGCCGGGCGTCGGTGGCGTGCGCCACGCGGCACCAGATGGCACAACGATGGCGGCGGTCGTCAGGTCCGCGAGGAACGCGGTGATCGCGGGACCGTCCATCGCGCGCACCGCCCGGAGCCGCTGCGCAAGGAGCTCGATGCGCGTCCACGTCGCGCCGTCGCAGAGGAGCACGCGCGCGCGTTCGCGCTGGTAGTTGAACCAGCCCGTCACCACACCGCTGTCGTACTCGAAGCGCTCCATGAGGTCGCAGGCAAGCGACTGGTCATCCCAACCCCACACCTTGTGCGACCACCCGAGCGCGAGCGCCCGGCCGACGACACCGCACTGCACCGCGATGCAGTCGCGCTCAAGCGCGATGCGCGCCTGGGTGCTCGCGTCATCCCGCGCGTACGCGAGCGACCCCCACGCCGCCTCGAAGACGCGGTGTCGCCCGTCGAAGATCGCGCGCCTGATCGGGATGCCGAAGTCCGAGGCAACTACGGCGTGCGCCGCCACGTGGATCGTGTCGGCACGGTGGAACCACTCTTCGGGCACGTGGTAGATCCGGCAACGCCAGGTCGTACGCCGCGTCCGGCGGCGGAGCTTCCGCGGCGGCCCGATGCGCTCGTACCGCACGTGCTCAGCCACGGCGACCGCCTTCCCCCAACACAGCGCGCACCGCGCGGTGCTCGAACGGATGGAACGTGCGGACGATCAATCGCCGCTCGCGCCACGCCGCCTCCGCGATCATCCGCGCGAACACGGCGGTGAGCACCACGGGCTCACCGACGAGCCGCCGGAGCGCGTACACGATCCCGACCGCGCAGGCCGGCGTTGGCTCGACCCGCCCCATGCGGATGCGCAGGAGGTGTGCGCGTTCGTACCCGCACTCCCGCGCGAGGTGCGCCGGCCGCACGCCCCGGCTCCGCAGGTACGACTCCAACAGCGTCGGCCGCGAGGGGCCAACGACGAGTTCCGGTGCCGGTGTCTCCGACCGTGCGTCGGACGCTGGCAGCAAGGACGCGGAGGCGCGCGTAAGGACCCGCGCCGTAGGTGTCAGCGCCGCGAAAAGCTGCAAAACGCCACGTCGCGTCACTTCGTCGTGCATGGTCTCGACTCCTTTGGGTGTCTCTCCGGGTCCAAAAAAAAGAACTCACTCCTCCTGATCCAGTTCAGGGATGCCGTCTTCGCCGAGATGCGGTCGTGGTTCGTGGCGTCCATGGCAGTCGGTGCAGACCTGCCGGCCCGGTACGTCGCTCACTCGGCCGCAGTACCAGCAGAAGGCGGTGAACCGGTCGTCTTCGCGCGGGATGAAGTACGGGTAATGGAGTGCCGCACGAAACCCAGGAATCGCGAGTTCCAGCTGGTCGGCGTTGACCGCGCTCGCAAGGTCGAGCAAATGCCGCTCAAGAACATCGCTGGCGTTCAGGCGCGCCCGAAACAGCCCGCGCTCAATCTCCGCGAGGTAATGGAGGAGACGGATTTGGTAGACGGGTAGGAATACCTCGATCTGTTGGACGCGGTTGAGCAGCGGAACGACAGACAGCCGATCGGTCGAACCGAGTGCTCCGTCGATCATCCTCGGCGTCCACCGATCGAGCGCGAGCCCGGCTACGTCGTCCCACGGAATGACGAGCCGCCCGCTGAAAGTCTCCGTCGTGATGCCGCCGGCGGCGATCGCCGCATCCACTTCAGCCTGCGCCGTGCGCGTGAGCCGGAGTGCATCGGCGAACGAGTAGAGCGGAACGCGCTCGATGAAGAGCTCGCGGATCAACGCGCGATCAGTGACGCCTCCTTTAGGAGTCTTTGTCGAGCGAGCAGGATCCTCTCCGCGTTTGGGCATCGGGCCGCTACCTCGCGACGAAGACAAGCGGAACGCACGCGACCGTGTTTACACGCCGAGCGAGCACTTGCAGGCTGAGAGATGTCCTTAACCAACAAACGCAAATGCGAGAAAACGTTAGAGTCGCTTTTCGTGCGGAGAACACGAACGCGATGCGACTTGGACGGTGGGATCAGGAGACCGTCAAGTACCACACGAAAGAGGAGGTCGAACGCCTGTTCGATCAGATCGACGATCCTCGCGATCTACTCCTCTTCGACCTCATCTACCGACACGGGCTGCGGCGTAAGGAAGCGGCCCTTCTCACTCTCGATGACTTCCGCGAGGAACGGATTTGGATCTGGCGCGTCAAGCACGGGAAGTCGTGCGGATACCGGCTGCACGAGCGAACACTCTCCCTCTATGAGCGCTACCTCGCGCTCAGGCCGGACGACGGCACCCGATACCTGTTCCGATCCCGCCGCCGGTCATCGCGGCCACTCTCGGGTGGCGAAATCAACCGGCTGTTCCACAAGTACGCCACCGCCGCAGGCCTTCCACGAGATCGGGCGCACGTCCACAGTCTGCGGCACTCGATCGCCGTCCACCTCGCCGAGATCGGCTGGACGCCAGCCGACGTGCAGTACTGGCTTGGCCACCGCGACATCAAGTCCACGATGGTCTACTTCCGCATCACCGACAAGCGTGCCGATCTGCTGCACGAGGCGATGCGCCAGTCGGACGGCATCGCCCGTACGGGGCACTGACAAGCCGGATTCCCGCGAACGCACGTTTTCTCGCAAAAACGTCAATCGGAGCCATTCCCCCGGGAAAGCAAACGCTTCCCAGGTAACGGGGGTATATTTGCTCATCGATACCCGATATCCAGTCGCAGGTGGGCGCCACCAAAGCCGGTCTGCCCGGCTGGCTAGATGGCGTTGCGATGGGAGGCGACATCCTCTGGGCCGAAGATGAGCCGGCGACGGTCCGACTCAGCCGCGTAGCCGACCCGCTGATAAGTCGGCTAGAGGGGATCCCTCCTCCCCGTTCGGTTGCGGAGCTTCGCCTCTCGACCTCTGAGCTCTCTTGGCTGCGCTCTTGGTTCGCCCAAGTCCCCGCCGCGCCGGGGACTGAGGCAAGACCTTGCTCGCTGGAAAACGTAGGCTCCGACACCGACAAGCTAGGTCTCTTGTTGATCGTTCTCGGCAGCGAGGTTGCGCGTGAAGATGGCGATGAAGACTCCGTCTGGCCAATCGTTGCGAACCTGCTTTCTCCTTTCTCCACGAATCTATTCAGCCGCGGCCAGCCGTCCGCACGGTTCAAGGAGATGCTTGCTTCCGCTGCGCGAGTATTTCACCTCCGCCATGCTCTTGATATCGCGAACGCTCAGAAATACTATGAAACCCTTCGCCTTCAGTTTGGCTTCACCTACCGTGGCGCCCTACGACGTCTACCCGAGTGGATTGACGGTATTGGACTTCCGTTCACAATCCGGGCGCTTCTAGGTCAAACGGCGCACGTTGATTTGGCAGCACCATCCTTTCAGGATTTTTGGCAGATTCTACGCGACTGTCATCGGGGACGTGCCACGTTGGAAGATGCTCGGTCCGCCATCAAGCGAACACCCTGGGTTCGGGCCCACTGGATGGAGCCGCTCCTGCTCAAGGCCAACGAGCGTCGGATGTCAGCGCCAAGATCGGGCGGTGGGCCACGACGAGACGCCGACACACACACCGCGGGTCCGATTCTCGGAGTTCGGCTCTCTTGGCCACCCCTCGGTGTACCTCGATTGCAGCTTCATATCGACGAGCCTGTCGTGGCAACGGCATTTTCCGACGTGGCTACCCACCAGCTGATCTTTGCTGTTGATGGTTGTTGTGTTGAACGGTGGACAAGACAACATGACGGGACGTGGTTTGGTCCCCGTCAAGTGTCCTGCGAGGCCGATATGGCCATAACACCGAATCTCCGGCCCCTGCTGCTGACGATTTCTTCCAAAGAGGGCCAGCGCGTCGTGCACGTCGATCTAACACAACATCCCTTGGGCGCAGATGTATCGGTCTTCGATACCTCCGATGGACATCTTGTTTCCGATGAGACACCGCTGAGAACCAACAAGGAATACGCACTTGTATGTGACCCAGATCTCTTGCTCATAGGGGCTCCGACGAGCGAGCGGCGTTCATTTGTGGCTCGAACTGCCTACCGCCTCGCACCGGGTTGGCCCGCAACAGCGTGTCTCGCTCTCGGTGACCTTCCATTCTGGGAACCACGGACGGAACACAGTAAAGCCAGGGAGACGCCGCGCGTTACCCTGGAAGGACTTCACCAGATTCTGCTCGGCTCCGAATCCCGCTTGATCTTGGCCGGTCTTCCTGTTTCGGTTCGATCCGCCGTGCTCCGTATCGGTGAGAAGCGATTCGCGCTCGATCGCGCCAACGGCAGCGATTGCTGGCAAACCACCAAGCCGGTGACGGTGAGCGCGACGCTCGCGCTCGGGCTAGAGAGAGTTCGCGTAGAGGCCGTGACCGACAGCGGGCGACGGCTGTACAAGGCGCTTGTGCGGCTCGACCTCGTCGGACTCGCGCAGCTCGATACGAAGCATGATGACCCGGCGCGAACGACATGGCGCGTCGCGGGTCCAGATACGATCGATATTGCAGGCGCCTCGGGATACATGCAGGTTTTCGCAGGCAGAGCTGGGATCGATGACGCAGTTCTTTATGAAGGACCAGCGCTACGTCAGCGAGGCGGTTTCAGCCGGCCAATCCCAATTGCACGACTTGGGCTTGAAGGATGGGGGGCCCCCTTGACGCTAAACGTGCGCGCAGATTCCTCACGGCGGGATATCAAACTTGCCGCCGCGGTCGAAGATCGGCGCCAAGTGGAAGGGTTTTTGTACTTTCCTTCTCAACAACGGCCCGACCCGCCTCGAATCTGGCTTCGCTCCTCGGTCGAACCAGACGATCGCCATTTCATCCTTGCATGGTCCTTCGAGCGCGGAACGTCGGCGACGGTGACCTTGCGTGGAGCGAGCATCACGACGAAAGATGGGCGCGTGTGGAGTGTGCGGGAGCACCTTGCCCCTCATGCATTGGGGCTTGCCTTCGAGGGTGTCTGCCTCGGCTCTTGGTTCAACGCAGCCGCAATTGCTTCCGCGATCCGGGCTTCGTCGTTCGATCAGGTCACTGATGATAGATACCTGACGCTCTTCGCCATGCTGCGCTGGTTGAAGGCGCCAGTACTCAGTGAGACCTTGCGTGCACAGGTGCAGCGGGCAGCACTAAGGCGGCCCGTGGACTGTGTTCGCGCGTGGCTGCACATGGACGGATTACCCACAGGCTTATGTCATCGCGAAGACCGTCGCGGTACGGACACGGTCGTGCGGGAACTGCTTTGGGATTGGGAGCCACGGAACCCTCGAACGCTCGAGAGAATGCTTCATTGGCTCGCCAAGCTCGACCACGACGCCGCCGTAAGCGAAGGGCTGCGAGGACTCCGTTCGGCGGCAGCGATCTGTCCGCGATTGCTGAAGGGCGTATCGTTGACGAGCTTTGCACCCTATGCGCGGACTACGGTTCAGTACCTTCTCGATTCTCACTCTACGGACGACGCGACCTTGAGGCGTCGACTTACCGCACTTGAGTTTCGCACGCGACCGAAGATTCAAGGTGCTGTACTTGGCGACGCCTGTGATCGTGCGCGCGCTGCGACGCCGGAGGGTCGACGCTACTTGGCGGCGACGATGCTTCTTGGTGACGCGAGGGACGGCGTGAGGGGCGGCGCATAGTGGGCCAGGTCGACGCGCTTCGACTCGTTGAGGATATCCGCCGCCGCATGGTGGATCTGGCCGCATCTGACAACTACATCCGCGATCCGGCACTCTCTGCTTCGTGTCGCCGTGCATGGGAGGGAACGGAGGTCGATGGAGGCCTGGTTAGCGAGGTCTGGGTCGAAGGAGCTTTTCCGGCGCAGATTGCGAGAACACCTGACGGCACCCCGCAAACCTTGGAGCGTCTCGTACGAGACGGCGCATTTCCTGGCGACTTGTGCGCGCATCTGCAAAAGCGTGAATGCTGGCCAACTGACCGGCCTCTATTCTCGCATCAGCACGCCGCGATCTTCGCGTCTGCTCACCATCAGGCACCTCGCCCGTCGCTGGTTATTACGGCTCCAACAGGTGCCGGCAAGACGGAGGCGTTTCTCCTTCCGATACTTGCCGATCTGTGGAGCCAGAAGACGCCTCGCCGGGGTGGCATGCGGTGCCTGATTCTCTACCCCATGAACGCGCTGGTCACCGATCAGGTGGAGCGCCTTTACCACTGGCTGTGTGGGCAGACCGACCTGCGGGTCTTTCACTTCACCAGCGAAACACCCGAGCACACGCGGGAGGCCATTCGATCCGGCGAGCCGCAGTGGGAACCATGTCGCTGCCGGACGCGCCAGGAAGCGAGAGGCCTTGAGAATCACCAAGGCCAGAGCATTTCACCCCCCTTACTTCCGCCTGATATTGTCATCACAAACTACTCCATGCTGGAGTACATGCTCTGCCGGCCACAGGATGCATGCTTCTTCGGTCCGGACTTGCGAGCCATTGTTCTCGACGAGGCTCATTTGTACTCGGGCACCCTCGCAGCAGACATTTCGTTGCTGCTGACGCGAGTGCGGCTGCGATGCGAGGTCAATTCGGAGGATGTTCTGCACTTGGCCACCTCGGCCACGTTGGGCGGTGACGCACGGGAGCTTGCACTATTTGCCGGCGACCTATTCTCGCGGGAGACGAGTACCGTCACAGTCATCGAAGGACGGTCGGCGCCGCTGCGGTTTGCTGCGTCGGCAAGTCCTCACCCGATCGCAACGGGTTCGGAGCGTTTGGCGACACATGCCGAGCTTGAACTTACAACGCTTACCGCAGATGACGACTTCGTTCGTGATGCCGGTGCGCAGGTCGGTCAACTACGTTCACTGCTCACCGAAGTCGTGGCCGAGGATGCTCTGGCGCGCGCCGCGACGGAGAACCCTGACGTGGTTGCGCCCTTTTTGAGAGCAGCGCTTGAGACGGCCCCCGTCGCGCAGAGGCTGGCAAGCGAACTGTTCCGACAAGGCTTGATCGGCCTTAACGCCTTGGCGGCCGCTGTTTGGGGCGCAGCATGCGCCGAGACGGTCAAGGCAACGACCCTGTTGCTCCGGTTGTGCGCAACGGCGCGCAGGACGCCCGACGCGCTACCGCTCATTCCGCATCGCCTGCATTTTCTTGTGCGCGGTCCCGAGAGCATGTCGTGCTGCCTGAACGCCACATGTTCGGGGCCCGCGGAATTTCGAATCGCCGGTGCTGGCTGTATCGCGACCTCCGCCGATTGCTGTCCTTTTTGCGGATTTCTGGCACTCCCTCTTCATCGATGTGACACCTGCGGAGAGTGGGCGCTCGTCGCGTTTACAAATTCGAAGGACGGAATTCTCGAACCAGGGTATTTCGTCGCGCCGTCGCAGCGCTGTTTCTATTTGCTCGTGCGACCAGCGGGGGAACCGCTGATTGGTATTCGCGTGAACCCCGAAACAGGAGAGTTCGACGGCGATAGTGCGGCAGGCACCCTGCTGCATAAGGCGCCGTGCCCGATCCATCGAGGCACCTGCCGGGATCCAAGCTCGTGCAATCAACAAGAATGCCCGAGCTGCCACCGGCCGTGGGCGACCGCGTCCGACGAGGACGATGAGCCCTCGTTCGACCGCAACTGTCTGCCCATTCGATCGGGAGATCGCCTCGGCATCGCGGTGGTGGCCGAGACCGTGCTGCATGGGCTTCCGCGGCTTGGTGGTGACTCGGCCCGCTGGAAACCGGCGGAAGGCCGCCGCCTGCTGTGCTTCAGCGACTCACGAAAGGAGGCCGCCCGACTAGGTCCGCATCTAACATCCCAGCACGAAGTGTGGATCGTGCGCTCCGCACTGTCTAGGATTCTCGGAGGGCTTCCTCTGGCCGAATCGCTCGCGTATTACCGGCGCGAGGTTGAGCGATATGAGGCGGATCTCGTCGACCCGACTTTGACAGGAGCAAGCCACGTAGCCGTGCAGCGGAAGCTGAACGACGCACGAAAGGACCTCCAGGCGGCAGAATCAGGCATTTCATTTGTCGATCTCGCGGAGTTGTTCGGGAAGGACCCTATCATTCGCGAAATCCTGCATCCTGAGCAGGGCGATGCTCATCGGGCAGATCAATGGAAGGAATCCACCTGGAATGAAAATGCGCGCGCCGTGAGCGGCCATGCGCAGGCGCTGATCGCGCGTGAACTCGACAGCGGATCTCGAACGAGGATTTCCTTGGAGTCTCTTGGTCTCGCCGAGGTGTGTTATCCGGGCCTCTCTCGCTTCACGGCGCCGGACACCCTGCTCGGCGTCCTGCCCCAGCAGGCGATTCGCACTGGCATGGCAGACATCTGGCCAGATTTAGTGGCTGCCCTCCTCGATACTCTGCGCGGTGCCCGGTGTTTGGCGTGGAGCGAGGAGACGGCGGGACGGACATGGGAGGGCGAATCGCCGCTGTGGGCTCGATGGACGGCGAGAGATCGAGGAGGCTGGAATGCCGTCGCTTTCGTCGGCGATATATCGCGGCCTCTGGCGAGAAGACAAAACCGCCTCCGATTCGCGAGAGACGTTCTTCGACGCCTCGGATGCTCCGACGGTCAGGCGGATGAGCTCGCGCCGGTGATGCTGCATGCCGTCTTCGATCAGCTCGCGGCACGCGCTGCGGCTCCGGACAACCAATTGTCATGGCTGGCGGCCAAGGATGCTCACCAGCTTTCGCACGACGCAACGTCGGTTGCCATCCAGCTACGCTTGGACCAATTGGCGGTTCGTCCTCCGCGGCAGCTCTTCCTGTGCCCTGATACGGGGACCCTCTGGTGTCGCAGCGTGCTCGGACACGCACCACTGCGCGGCTGCAGCGGAGGCCTCCGAGTGATCGCGACGTCCGAGGTGGACAGCCATCCGCGATGGGGGCGTCCACGCCGCGAAATACGCGAGTCGCCAATCTTCCGAATGGGCTTATGGAGCGAGGAGCACTCCGCGCAGCTCGATGCCTCGGAGAACAAGCGGCGCCAACTGCTCTTCAAGGATGGCGCGAGGAACATCCTCTCGTCTACGACCACGATGGAGCTCGGCATCGATGTCGGGGGTCTGAACGGCGTTTTGATGGGGAATGTCCCGCCTGCACGGGCCAACCACCTCCAGCGCGCCGGCCGAGCTGGCCGCCGTTCGGATGGCTCGGCCGTCGTCGTCACGTTCGCTCGGGAGCGCGCATTCGATCGCGAAGTCTTCAGGCGCTTCAGGGATTTCATGGCGATGCCATTTCGCCGCCCGACTGCGTTCTTGGATCGGGACCGGTTGACTCGGCGTCATGTGCACGCGCTATTGTTGGGAGAGTTTTTCGCTGTCCAGCAATTAGGCACTTCCGGCGCCATGCAAGCCTACGGCGACATGGGGCGCTTCTGTGGTCTGGAGGCACCGGCCAAGTGGAGCGAGCAACGGCGCAAACCCGAGTGGAACCCCAGCGGAACTCGCATCGCACAGCTATTCATCAGCTTTCTAGCGACTGTTCAACCGGAAGAGGCGAGGATTCGGGTTTTCGTGCGTGTTTTGACAAGTACCTCTGATGCGCTCAAGCACGTTACCAATGCCAACATTGCGTGGAAGGAGTTTCTCGCGGCAACAGCGATGCAGTTCGACGACGCCGTGAAAGCTTGGGATGAGGACGTGCGTCTGCTACGAGACGCGTGGCTCGATATCAAACCCGAGCCCTCCGACCCCGAACTAGCCGCCACCCGAGCGCACGCCAACGCGATCCGATATCAGATCGATGCGCGGTGCCGATTGTCTGTGATCGAATGGCTCGCGGGCCGCGGCTTTCTTCCCCGGTACGGATTCCCGATCAATCTTCAGCATCTCTTGGTCAGGGTTCCGAAGACCTCGGCGAGCGGTCAGTCATCGACGGATGAGCGCTACCGTCTCGAGCGCCCCGCGAATCTGGCGCTGAACGAATATGTTCCTGGGGCCGAGATTGTCATCGGCGGCAACGTGGTGAAATCACGCGGTATCCTGAAGCACTGGACCGACGCCAACCGCGACCACGCGCTTGGACTGCAATACCGTGCGTTCCGCTGCGAAACCTACGGGCATCTTTACCTGCGAAGTTCGACTGACCACACCTGCCCCGAATGCGGCTCCGCGCCGGCGCCTGGGAGCAAGGGGCTGTTGTTCCCGCGCTTCGGTTACACGACCGCGGCATGGGATCCTCCGACGCGAGGAGGCATGACGACGCGCGTTGGCGAGGTTGAGGCGTACCCAGCTGACATTGGTACCTCCGAGGTCGAACAACTGGCTGGACGAAGTGTTCGAGTCTTGAGCAACTTTGGTGCAGTGCAGGGGCTCAGCGTGGAGTATCGCGAGGAGGCTGAGCTTCTAATTCACAACGAGGGAAAGAACAAGTTTGGTTTTGCGGTGTGTACGCGCTGTGGTTTCGCCGAAAGTGAGGAAAAGCCTGATCGGCAAGGCCAGGAAGAGCTGCCGCGTGATTTCAAGGCGCACGCTCCCGTCTTCCGGAGTCGGGCCGATCGGTCCTGCTGGCCCAAAACGGCCAAGGACGCGCCCGTCCTCCGTAATAAGGTATTGGCTGCTCGGGAAAGAGCCGACATGCTGCTATTCGACTGGCCTGACGTAGGAGTGACCGACAGCGATGGTCTCTTTTCCGTGGGTCGCGCACTGCTTAGAGCAGGATGTCGCAAGCTTGAAATCGATGCGCGAGAACTCGAGGTACGCGTCAAGCCCTTGCGAGACGGACGCCCTGGTCTCCTACTGTATGAAACCGTCGCTGGCGGTGCAGGGCATTGTCAAGAATTGATTGCCATGGACCGGCAGCTACTGATTGCAGCTCGAGACCTTCTCAGAGGCTCAACCGATCACCAGACTCGATGCAAGCGCGCCTGCATCGAGTGCCTGCTTGACTTCGCAGGACAGTTTCACGCAAAACGGCTTGACCGGATTCACGCGCTCGATATTCTCGATATTGCGCTTGTATAGAAGCGCGTCAAAAAAGGCGTGGTCGCCGACACAGCGCTGCGGTGGTTCACGACACTGCGAAAGATCATCTTCGCTTCTGCGGATGTCCGGCCGGACGCCGTGAAAGTTGCGATGCGGCTGAAATGCGCGCCACGACTCATCCAACGGCATCGGGACGCCGAAGTACCGCTCCGCCACGATTGTCGTGATGCGAGCCAGCTCCGCCCACCCATCTGCAGTCAGCCCGACTACGTCGTTCGCGAAGGCAGCGCGGTGCTCGTCCTACTGAAACACGACCGCGGGCGATCACGCCCCGCGTACGGCGGCGATCCACTCCAGCGGTACAAGCCGATCGCCGTTTTCCCGCCATTCGGCTGCGAGGTGTATGTTCGCGACATCGCCCCAGATTGTATCCGCCGCATGATCGAGCACGATGACCTGTAGGCGCCCGCCGTTTTCAGCCGCGGCGTTCGCGAGCACCTCAAAGAACCGGCGTACTGCAACGGCGTCGACGTCGCGGTACGCCGGTTCCTGCGACGGTTCATTGCGCCGCTCCGCCAAGCGCTTCGGGAAATATACTTGGCTTGGCTGGTCGAAGATCAAGAACGACGGAACCGGGCTTCGCGGAAGCGTGAGGAAGTACTCCTGGAGCGCGAGCGTCACGGCCACGTGGTAGGACAGCCAGTTGGAGCCGCTACCGATCTGCCATAAGAAGTCCTCGCGTCCGTTGCCCGCCACTTTGATACTGAGGTCATTGACGCTCAGAGTAATTGCATGGTCGGGGTATTCCGCATCCAGCCGCGGGACGATGCGCTCCGCGAGCGTGGCGACGGCGGACGTCGCGATACGGATCTTGTCGCGAATCTCGGCTTCCGCGACGCTCGCGCGGAGGTCGGACTCGCGCTCGCGGAGCGTCTCCACCTCGCCTACCAAAGCACTATCCGCAGTAATGCGTTCGTAGCTCTCGAGTGCCTGCTGCAGGCGACCGATGAAGCGTGAAGCGGCGAGGGTCGCGTCCTGCTGCGCACGCGCATCCCCTGAGGTCTGCGTCAGCGCGCGAATCTGGTGTGCGACTGATTCGAGGCGCTCGGCCGCAACCCGTACCGATTGGCGTACGCGTGCGAGTTCGCGGTCGAACGCCTCAGACACGCCACTGAATTGGCCCGCACTCGCTTCGATTTCGCGGAGTGATGCGATGAAGGGCGCGAGTTCCTCCGCTGCCGTCGCCATGCTGCTGCCGCAGACCGGGCACGAGGTTGTGTCCGTCGCAATCTGCGCCAGCCAATCGGCGAGCTTCAGCCGGTCGCGCTGGACGTTCAGCGCGCGGTGGTACTGCGACGCGCTCTCGCGGAGCCGCGTCATTTCCTGCAACCGATGGCGGTCGCGCGCGAGCTCGCGCGCGAGCTCCTGCTCGGCATTCTGGAGCCGCACGAGTTCGACTACCGCCGTTGCTATGGTCTGTTCCGTGATGCGGAGCGTGCGGTCGGAGGACGATACGAGATGGCGGAGTGCGTCGAGCATGACGACAACCTCCATCTCCGGCGGCATCTCCACGGTGAGCAGTCCGAGCTCGCGGGCTTCTGTCACCCATGCGCGGATCTCCCCAACCCAGCGCTCCGAGACCTCCTGGAGCGCGGCAAGTTCACGCTCCTTGCGCCGGAGCTCGCGCGACACCTCCGCGAGTTCGTGCTGCTTCGCGAGCGTCTCACCCGTCACGGCGTTGAGGACATACGGGAAGATGGTGCGAAGCTTCTCCCGATGCTCGAACGAGTCCGCGCGGTAGAACAGCACGTTCTGGTTCGCCACGATGTTCTGTGGCTGCATGGTGAACGCCATCATGTCGCGGAAGGACGGACGTGCCTTGAAGGTACTCCCCGCACCCTCTTCGGCATCGAAGTCGAGCAGCGTCAGCCCCGCGAGATCGTCGAGCAACCGCCGCACCTTGTCGGCGGTTGCGTTGCCTTCGGCAATGGTCTCGGGAACGGTGATCGCCTCGCCTTCGAGCACGAGCATCTCTCCAGAGGCGTCGTTGGCGCCAGGCTCCTTCCGCGCGAGGAGCTTCTCGCCGTTCCCGGTCGACACGACAACGCCGAACCATGCGCACTGTTCCCGGATCACGCCAACGGGCACCGCGCAGTGTCTCGATGCGAGACAGTAGTCGATGATGGGGATAACCGCTGACTTCCCCGTGCGCGAGAGACCCGTGATGACGTTGAGCTCACCTTCGACGAACGCGATTCGCTTCGGCGGAAACCCTGCCAAGCGCGGCCACAGGACGAGTTCTTTGAGGTGGAAGCGCATGGTCAAAATGCCAGGTGGAGCGTTGCGGCGACCTCGTACATGCTCAACGACCCACACCAGTACCCGAGCTTCTCGGCACCGAAGACAAGCCGCCGAACGCGCTCCGGAGTCGTGGACGGGAGCGGCTCGCGCCGAACGACCCATGCGCGCGCGCCCTCGCCGAGCGTGAGTAGCCGAGTGGCAACTGCAATGCGAAACGCGGTGAGGGATAACTGGCGCAGATCGAGTACCTCGTCGTGAAGCGTCAACAGCAGGTCCTGCTTCGCATGCTTGGACTCCCTGAGGGTATCGACGACCGCGCGAAGGCCGGACGCCTTCCGAACGCCTGCCGCCCGGCGTGACGTCCCGGTGATCACGTTTACGAACTCCTGCCGGAAGAGCATCGGGAGAGGAAGGAACAGGAGCGGGAAGGGTGTCGGCTGCTCACGGACCTCCGCGTAGCCAACTGCGAAGCGCCACAACAGGGTTGCGCCGAGCGCCGGATTCTGGACGGCCGTGACTTCGCGTGTGAGTGCGGTCGTCATGATGCGCGTTTGCGAGCCGCGGTTCTCCTTGAGCGCAGTTCGTCCCTGTATTTCGGGTGCCAGCCGATCTCCTCGACGTCAGACAGTGCATGGAGACTCCCAGTCGAAAAGTACGCGGGGGGTGCTGCGCCGGCGAGCTGCGGCTTGCACGTACAGCATTCGCTGAACACGAGCTGGCCGCGCTCGGGCTCCGATCTATCGCGGTGTGCGATCGCGATCGTGTTGCGCTTACTGTCCCAGAACTGCCGCAGCTCTGCCTCGTAGTTGTCGAATGCGGACTTGTGGACGAACCCCTCGTCGGACCACAGCGCGCGATCGGTTGCTGCGCGCAAGTAGTCCGCGGCTGCGGTGATCTGCTGATCGTCCGTCGCGTCGATGATCGCGAGCTGCTGGATGTAGACACGGCGCGGAATCTCAGCGCGAACCTCGTCGTCCGTTGGAGGTGGTGCGAGCCCGGAGAGCACGCGATCGCGATCGTACGCGCGCGCGAACGCCGTCAGCTGGATGTAGAACTGCTCGGCGGCGACCGCTGGCGGTTTGCCGTCGGTGTGCTGTTGCTGGAGTTGCGTCTGGACCCAGCCGAGCATCTGCTTCGCAGCGGTTGGAATGACGGGCGGACTGATCGCCTTCGTGCGGAGTCCGCGTTCGATCTCCTCCGTCACGTTGCCGGACAGCCGTACGATCGAGAAGCGTTGCACGAGCGATGCGAGGGTCTGCGCCGGAGCACCAAACACGCGGCGGACGGTCGCGAGCAACTCGGTGTCATCAGACGCATCGTGCGCAAGTTTGCGCGCGTAGAACCGCTGCGCGGCTTCGACCGCCTCACTCGCGGCATTCTCCGTCGTCGCTGCTGCGAACGCTTCCGCAAGCGTGCCGTGGCAGCCGGAGGGCACGGAAAGCACAAAGGACGTCCGATCGACGCTCAATTGTCCAACGGCAATCGCGTCGAGCCAGTTTGCGAGCGTCTTCCAGAAGTCCACCGCCGCGTTCGCGATCGGGTTCGCACGCGCGTTCTTCGCCTGTTCCACGATGACGCCGTGTTCCGATACGGTCGCGACATCGTCGAGCACTTCCACAGAGACGACGTCGCCGATCTCCGCCCGCAGCAGGTGGACCACCGCGCGAAACGTCTGCTGCGAGAACCCAGCGTAGGTGCCGGGTACTTGTGAGCTACGGCGCTTTCGCGCCGGCGTGGCGGTCGAGGATTGTGGAGCGTCCATGCACGGTGGCGGTAGAACCCTAAGGTAATTCTACGCCATTGAGATGGCAGCCGCAGTAGATGAACTTCTAAATGGTGTGAATCGATCGATGCGCCTGGACACGCGCGAGCAACGACGGGCTGCGCACGCGATCTGAGGATCTAGACATTCTGCCGGCTCAGGGAAGGAACGCTAGCCAGACGCGCGTTCCTCGCTCTGCTACACCGGCCCGATGACACCCGACCTGAAATCGTTCAAGCAGGCCGCCGACGCGCTCCTGGAAGCTCGAGGCGTTCTTGATATCGATCGGTACGGCTGGTTGAACCTTGAAGAAATGGACCCAGACTACCTGGGCTACGTTATGTGGGTGCAGGTGCCGCCGTATGACCACGATGTCATGAACTGGCAGCACAACATCCCGCCCACAGTCGCGCCGAGCGACCAAGAGCTGGCGCTGATGGAGTTCGGGCATGACTTCTTCGGGTTCATGAAGACCTCACGGCACTTCATCGGGCAAGCCCTCGTGTACGAACCTCATGCGAAACCGATGGAGATCGAATCGAGCGAGTTCGACTTCAGCGAGTTCGCCGCTCTTGCCGCGCTCATCGCGGCCTCCGACCGCGTTCGCGACTTCCTGATTACGGCCGTGCAGGGGAAGAAGAAGCGGAACAAGCTGAAGGAGCAACTCGACGCCTCCTTCGTGCAGCTTGAAGCAGCCGGATTCGGGAAGTTCGTCGCTGAACTCCGCGCAGGGTTCGCGTCATCGGAGAGGGCGCGGGACGCTCGCAACGAGGCGGTCCATGGACTCTCAACGCTGCCCGCACGCGTCCACTCCGAGATCATCACGCGTGATCGGGAAGCCTTTGAGGCGCAGTCCTGGGGCAAGCCGGAGCGCGGCACGTACGACGACATGAAGGCGGAGTGGGAGCAGCGTATGGATGAGGCGAAGGCAGCGATTACAGCCAGAGCGCAGCTTCTCTGCGATACGTACATCGCCCTCATCAAGCTCGGAGAGGTGGGCATCCAGGCCGAGTACTTCTTCCGCAAGCGCGGCGGCTTCCAGACGCCATAAGCGCCGTCCTTCCTGAACGGCGTACACTAGCTCCTCGCGGAGGGAACAATCGTGGCAAACGGAAAAGGCGGTCCTGCGCCGGCCGTAGCTGTCCCGACCCCATGGCCTGTGTTCTTGGGGAACCTTGGATCACGTTGCGCCAAAGCTGGCGCTGAGTGGATTGCGCACTCCATTCTCCTGTTCGTCATCTTCGCAACGATCCAAGGGCTGCACTGGGGCCTTACGAACCTCCTCGGTGTACCGGAGAACAAGAAGTTCTTTGATCGCGTCCCCATGACGTATCTGTTCGATGCTGCCGACTTCGCGCTCCTCGTAGGTGTCGGCATGATCGGCGTCTACGCTGCCGTTCGTTCCTATCAGGGGAAGCACTGATGGACGCGAGTACGCTTCAACTCATCCGTCCCATTCCGGAAGGTGAGAGTGCGCTGCGCGTTACCGCGCTCCGGATTCTTCGATTGGCACTCGTCTATCTCGTACTCATCGCGGGTGCCGTCATGTTCGTGTTCCTCGTGACGCTCTTGAGTTGGCCCGGCTATCTCCGTTGGATGGAGGGGGTCGCGGCGGGCGTTCTTGCCGGATACATCGTCGCGATGGTCGCCCTGCCCCCGTACCAATCGATCGTTCCGGAAGTCCTATCTCATCTCATGCCCTCATGGTGGTTTGAAATGCGCGAGGTGGATCGGTCTCTCAACGACGCCTCAGATATTGCCGAGCAACTTCCGCGGCTCATCTGGCACGTCCCCGCATTTCGATGGGCGGGTGCGGTTGCCTCCCTCGCGCTCGGCGCCGTACTGACCATGAGCTTCGTCCATGATCCTCGTCCGCCCTTCCTGTGGGGGGCGTTACTCGGCGGACTCATTACCATTGGCGTCGCCGCGATTCGACGGCTGCTGGTCTATCGGTACACTCGCTCCGTCCTCTCGAACCTACCTCCCGGAGAATCGTCAGCACGACGGCCCGTTGACCGCTCGTAGACTCCCCTCGTGAACGTGCCAGGGCGCGCCGCTTGGTCACGGCGCGCCCTGATGCTCTAGCCGCCTACAGCGGCAACCGGTCGTGCGGGTTGTCCACGGCGCGATACTCGCGCAGGCGGTCATCTCGGTAGTAGGAACGGCCTTCGATCTCGACGACGGGCAGCTTGCGGACGCCCGACGTGAGCCGCCGTCCACACCGCGCACATTTCAAGGGATCGTCGTCGGCCGCGGTACATCCGCCGCCGCATGATGCGAGGACGACGAGGGTCGTGAGCGCCTTCCGGCGCGCAGCCGTCGTGCCGGTGCGTGTATCGCGCAGGTGCAGGATCACGGACGAGGTGGCGCCGGTGCGTTCGATGCGGAGGAAGTCGCTGGTGTAGCCCCAGTTCCAGACGAGCACATCGCCCTCACGGAGGTCTGACACAGGGGTACCACGAAAGACACCGACGCCTATCAGGCGAACGAGTTGGGAACGGAGGTGACGGTACGACATGGGGACTAGGTGGGAATGTGGCGTTCGCGGAGCGCGTATTCGAGCGCCCCGCGCAGGGAGTGGTAGTTCACGGATGTGAGATCGGCGAGCACCTTTCGGGCGTCTTTGATCGTGGCCGCCCGCGTGCGCATCGCACGGTCCTCTGCCGTGTTGGTCGGAGGCGAACCGCCTTCCCGCGGATACGCCGCACGGTACAGGGTTTCGTACCTGATACCGAGAGCCTCACACAGGTTGATCACATTCGCGAGAATCGGGGCTTCAGATGTGGCAAGCGTCGCGAACCAGTCGTCGCCGTTGTGCAGGTACTCGGCGCGCGAGGGCGTGTAGTGCCAGCCATCGCTGGACTGTGGAGGTGCGCCATGGCGCGCCTGCGCCTTGATCTGCCGCACGAGCGACAAGTGGACCGACGTGTCGAGCGCTGGCGCCTCCAGCAGCTGCCGGTATGCTCCGCCCGCGGCAGCGTCAATGCGCACGTAGTACCGCGGCGGATGCGCATCGGGTGAGGTCTCGCGCCGCTCGGATTTCGACTGGCTCATACTGCGCGGGCGGTACGGAACGACATCTTCTGAATCTCGCGGCGGAGATCGGCGTCCGTCAGCGCGAGGTACCCCGCCGTGGTCGTGATCTTCGAGTGCCCCGCGAGGTGCTGCGCGACGTGGATTGGCGTGCCGTTATTCAGGAGCGTCGTGATGAACGAGTGCCGGAGGCTGTGCATCGAGAACGCGATCCCGGACGCCGCGCGGATCTTTCGAATGATCCGGCGCAGGCTGGATTCGGAGATCCCCTGCCGCGTCTGCGTGGACGTGATGAATGCCGGGCCAGCCGTGTCGCGGAACCGCAGACGACGCTCGCCGATGTAGCGCGCGAGGATGGTACGTAGCTCCGGCGCCATCGTCACGACCCGATCTTTTTCGCCCTTACCGCTCGCGATAAAGATGGTGCCGTCATGCAGATTCACGTGGCCGAACCCAAGGCGCATGACTTCCCCCTTCCGCAGACCCGCATAGAGGAACAACCCGAGAATCGCCACGGCGCGCCAGCGCTCGAACGCGTTCGGCCAATCGTGGTGCTCGGCCGTCGCGAGGATCTGCTGGCACTCCTGAAACGTGCGCGCCTTGGGAAGCCGCTGCCTCGGCAGGCGCGGGGGGGGGCACGTGGTCGAACGGGTTCGGGACACCGTTGCGCGCTTCGAGATCCCGGAAGAACGGCCGGAGCTGCCGGTAGTAGGTGTTGATCGTGACCGAGGACAGCGGCTTCTGGCCGTCGCGCTTCCGGTTCCACGCGATCCAGCCCTCGATGTCGCAGAGGCGCGCGGGGAGTGGCACGTTCGCGTGCGCTTTCAGGAACCTCCGGAAGTTGCCGTAGGTTCCTTTGTAGCCACGGACGGAATCGCGGCTATGGCCGAGGGCGAACTCGGCGTGCTCAAGAAACTCCGCGAACCGGAGATCGACATCTTCCAGCGTCTGGAAGCGGAAAACGGCCGCATCAGCCGGGACCTCCGTGAGCACCTGCGCATCGGGAGACGGTCGTCCAGCGACCCTCCGCGTAGAAGGTCGCGATTGGGAACGGGGAAACATGAGAGAAAGGGGTTATGGATGCGCCATTCCCCGATGTTTCGACCCGATCTGTTACGTGCACCGCGTAGACGCTCGCGAGGGGTGGAACCCTCTCGCTGGCGTCTCCGGCGGAAACCTCTTGTGGAAGCGGTTTGTGTGAGCTTGGCGGGGCTGACGGGACTCGAACCCGCGACCTTCCGCGTGACAGGTGCCCTCTCGGGCGCCCGCGCTCCACTTTTCGCTACCAGATGCGCTGTTTCCCGCGTTCGACGCCAGCGATCGATAGGCTACGGCGGCGTAACTTGGTCGGTCGACGCCTCGAAGACTGGCCCCTCCGTCATACCCTCGAAGAGCGGACCGTGCAAGTTGATCGGAGTACGAAATGCCGCGTCCTCGGTCGCGCTCCCGATGATGCCGGGCGCGAACTGCGCGAGCGCCTCCTGCCGTTCGCCGGCCACGACGTGCGAGTAGCGTTGCAGCACGTCGAGACGGGAGTGGCCGAGTTGATCCATGCTGAGGCGGTCGGAGATCCCCGCCTGCCGCATGAGCGTCGCGCAGGTATGGCGCAGACGGTGCGGCGAAACGTGGATCTTCGCTTTCTCGGTGATGACGGCGCAGAGGCGGCGAACCGTGATTTCGGAGATCGGGAGATCGTCGTCGTCGACCGAGACGAAGACCTGCGGGCACGCGACCTGCCGCCTCGCGCGCAGCGCGAGGTACTCCGCCATCGCGGCCGTGAGCGCGGGCGGCATGACGACCACGCGCTGCTTCCCGCCGCGCGGTCCCTTGCCCTTCTTGATGAAGATCGCCCGCGCCGCGCAGTTCACGTGCGCCATCTCCATCTGGAGCACTTCGCCCAGCCGGCAGCCGCCGAGCGCCATCACCGCGACGAGGGCGACATTCCGCACCTGCGCGAACTCGCCGCCGCGCCACTGGTAGTTCCGCACGAACCGGAAGACGCGCTCGAGTGCATCGCGTGTCAGGAACTGCGGGAGCGTGCGGCCTGGCTTCGGCGTTGCCACGAAGCGGGTGGGATCAAGCACGCCCGATTGCCGCGCGACGCGCGTGAGCCCCGAGTGCAGCGCGCGCCAGTACGTGTTCACCGTCGTGTGGTTCACGCCGCGCGCGCGGAGCCAGCCGATCCATCCTTCGAGCACGCGCTGCTGCACGGGGAGCTGCCCGTCTGTGAACGCGTCCTGGCTTCCCGTCTCGACGAGGTAGGCGCGGAATTGGCGGTACGACGCCCGCCATGCGCGGATGCTCTTCTGCGACAGGCCCTCGACGCTCACGGCGCGCGCGATCACGTCCGCCACGCGCTCGTCGAGGTGCTCGAGGGATGGGAACTGGAACGGCAGCGCACCCGCCGCGGCAGGACCGCCGTGCATCGAACTGAGGACCTGTTGGAGCAGGAGCGCAAGCTCCGCCTGCCCGACGGGATTTGGCCGTGATTCCCCGGCTGGTTGCGGTGCTCCGTGCATGCTCATGCTGCGGGGGAGGTATCCATCAGATCGGTCGTCCACCGGATTGTTGGGCCCGATGCTGGAGGGCTCATGCGGGAAGGGTCAGTGACTGCGTTGATCGTCGAGGGGGCCAGGCTGTTCGCGATCGACAATGCCTGCGGCCCGGTTGCGACGAGCGCTGCGTGCGGCAACGGCGGCAGCGAAGCGCGCGCCGATCGGCGTTTGCATCACAACCGAAGAAGCTGAGCTACTGTCGGCAGAGTGCGGAACTCTTGGCAGTGGCGTCGGCGGGAGTACCTGCACGCGCCGCGCTTTGTACGGCCGGCCTTTCAGGAGCCAGTAGCAGGCGCCTGTCGGAAGGTTCGCGAGTTCCGCCGTTCGCCAGGCGATCTCCTCGGTCGCTGTGAGCAGCGGATCTTCAACCTTCTCGTTCGGACGGATCTGCTGGCGCCAGATGGTGCCGAGCGGCTCGAAGATGTCGCGGGACAATGCCCGCGCTTCCGAGTGCGGGAGGCGGAAGAAGAACTGCCGGCCCGTGTTGCCGAGCAGGTGTGGCCGGAAGCTCGGCGGGAAGAGCGACAGCCCTTGCGCCGCGAGCGTCACGAACACCCGATACTTGCGGGCGGCGACGAGGAAGTCTTCCAGGCCACTCTCCGCTGCCGCAAGCACATGCGCCTCGTCGAGCAGGATCGAGTACGGCCGCCGCTTGTGCGGAGGGATGCGCTCGCGGCGGAGCGCGGCCGTCTGCAGGGCATTCACGAGGAGCCGCCCCATGACGTCGGCCGTCGGCCCAAGATAGCCTTTCGCGAGGTTCACGAGCACGGTGTCGCCGCGATCGATGACGCCAAGAAGATCGATGGTCGATTCCGGCTGCCCGAGGAACCGCTGGACCGCCGTCGAGCCGAGGAAGGGCTCCAGCTTGTTCAGCACCGCGGACACGTACATCTCCTCGCGGGCTCCGAATCGCGAGCTGAAATAGCCGCGTACCTCCGCGCTTGCCGTGGCGAGAATGCGCTGGCGCACGGCAGGCATAAGGAAGAACGACCGGAGCTCGACGAGCGTGATCGGCTCGGCGCTCTCGATGCACGCCCGGAGCGCGTACCGGGTGATCTCCTCGACCTTCACGCCCCAGCTCCACGATGCGACGTCCTCGCCCGCATAGAGACGCTTGAGGACACCGACGAGGAGATCTACCTGCCGTCCGATGTCGACGCCCTCAAGCCTCGTCAGAAGGTTCCAGCCGGGCAGGGTCTCGGGCTGGGTGAAGTCGATGAGCACGAGACGCGTTGGCCGCGCCGCGACCGCCCATGCCGCCACGCGCGCGAAGAGATCGCCGTGCAGGTCGATGAGCGCAAAGCCGCGCTGCTCGCGGAAGTGGTACTGCGCGAGGTGTTCCAGCAGCGACGATTTGCCGCTCCCCGTCGCGCCGAGGACGAGCGTGTGCTGGACAAGGTCGTTCGGCGCAAGATGCGTGGTGATCGGGTTGCCGCCTGGAACGGCATACGTGCCAAACGCCATCCCGGTGCGGTTCCGCTGCGCCTGCACGAACGGATCGCGCGCCCAGAACGCGGCCCAGCCCTGCCGCGCCTTCGCCGTGGACGTCTGGAAGGTCAGCGAGAGGGCATCGCGATCCGGGCGGGACGGTCGCAGGAACATGCGGCGACGGAGGGCCGCGAGGCATCCGGCGAGGAGCGCAGAGGCCGCGATCAAGGCGACGCCGAAAGCAGTCATTCGGGTGTCCATCAGATGGTGGTGCGAGCGAGGAGCGCGAGGAAGAGAACGAGCACGAGGATGGCAGTCGCGAGCACCGCGACATGCACGAGCGCACGCCGCAAGAACGGGATTGCGAGGTAGCGGAGGAGCAGGCGCTCGAATCGCGAGGGCGGGGCAGGGTCAGAGACGACCAATCCGCCGTGCTCCGGATGCCGGGCGAGGAGCGCGCGGCGTTCGAGCCGCCGGAGGTGCCAGCGTGCATGCGCCCGCCCGCCCAACTTCACCATGCCGACCAGATGATCGACGTGCGAGTCCGTCCGGTGCGGCTCGCACCAGAGCAGGTAGAGATACACGGTGAAGGTAGTTCTTCCGACGAGCGGCAACACCTGCACGAACCAATGCGTCGGAAGATCCTGCTGGACGGTGCGCGCGTACCCGTGTGATGTCCCCGCGACGATCTCCACGAGCACGGTATCGATGCCCCAGAGGTCTTCGACGTGGTAGATGACGTGCCCGGAGCGCGTGAGTCGGTCCAGCCACCGGATGACCCGGCGGTTCGACACACGGAGCATCCACGCGAGGTCGTTCACGCGCAGCGCGAGGAGCCCGGTCCGTTGCCGGAGCGCCTTCGCAAGAAGCAGGAGCAGGGCTTCGTTCCGGCCCACGGCCTCGACAACCACGAAGAACGCGGAGAGGTCGGCTCGCACCGTCGAGATGCCTTCCGGCGGCTCGGGGCGGGGCGTCAGGAACCGGAGGCGCGTCGAATCCTGGAGCGGATGGTCGGGCCGGGGATGCGGGCCGCCGCTAGGCTGCGGCAGGAAGAAGTCCATCGTGCGAGGGGACGGATGAAGGGCCGAGTTCAACGAGGTGCGCCATCGACGCGAAGATGCGCCGGAGCGATGGAGCTGCGAGCGCATCGGGAGATTGCATGCTCGTTGCGACGATCGGCCGCACGAGACTCGCGCGTTGCACGAGCAGGTCGGCGACAGCGTCACACGCGAAATCCACGCGCTCCACAATGAGGAGCGATGCAGCCAGCACCGCCTGCGCGTCGGATGGCGCCGGTGTGCGGTCCGCGCGCATGCGGCAGACACGCACGGCCGCACGACCGAACGCCTGCTCGATGAACCGGACGGATTCTGTGAGGATCGCGGCGTTTCCCACGAGGAAGAGTCCGCGTCCGCCGTGGAGGGTCTCGTCGGCGAAGCGGTCGACGTACCGAACGATGGCCTCCGTCGCAACGACATTTCCGCCGAGCGGCGCGGCCGGCTCGACGCGCGGCTTGCGCTCGAACTCGACCGCAGCGTAATGGAGTGCGAGGTGGCGCACCATGCGGTCGTCGCCGAACTTCCGGAGAATCGCTGCGAAGCTCCGCATGGTGAGCCTGCGGCGGCCGGACGCGTACTGGACGAGCGTCGTCCGGTCGATCCCGAGTTCCCGCGCGAGCTGCTCCGTCGACCAGCCCCACTCGTGGGCACGATCGAGGAGGAACGCGATGATGCGAGGCTTTGGCTGCACAGTCAGCGGCTAGGTGGTACGGCCATTGTCGCGGCGCAGGCGAGTGAAGGAGAGGGAGGTGCGTGTGTTCGTGGCACGCGGCCACACCTGTTTTCGCGTCCTCATGCCACGCTCGAAGGCGGCGCAGTGTGGCAGGACGCCACGCCAAGCAGTAGGCGCGGCAAGCCGGAGGTGGGCGTGGATGTTTGTTCGTTCCTGATTCTACGGATGACAATGCGGCAGGTCGTTAGGAGCGCTGACAGCGCAGCGAAGCAGCGTGTCGGCGGGGCTTCCAGAAGCCACACTCGCTCACGTCCGTTGTTGACGCTCTTTACAACTTACCGAAGCGTGGCGCTGCGCCACGCGCGAGCGGCCCGCCGCAAACGGCTCGATGCGAAGAGACCGTGGCGCTTGGCCACGTCGCCATCGCCCAGCGAGGCCGCGTGCTGCACGTGAGCGCTACCATCGCACGCGTCATTTCCCCAAGTCCTCCAATGGATGAATGCCGCCGCTCGCCAGCAACCGCCGGTGAGAGTCAGGTCGATTCCGTCTATCCGCCTCCGGGGCCGTTCGCGAACGTCCTCGACTTGCGCGCGGCCATCGACGCCGTTCTTGCAGCCGCTGCGGCGCGGCCGGACGACAGTATTACGCGCGAGTGGTTGCGGGAGCACGCACCGCACGAGGAAGCCGTTTCTTCGCCTGCAACCTGCGAACGTAGGCTTGCAGATTCGACCGGTGGTTCTTGCACGGACGGACGCGTGCAAAAAGCCCTGCAACAACCGATGCAACCGGTCTTCGAAGGCGAGATCCTTCCCGCCCCGGGTGGTCCGAATCGACCAGTCGATCGCGAGATGCTCCTTCGCGCTGCCATGCTTCGCCTCGCGTCGTTCCGCCAGCTCCACGCACTGGTCGTGCCGGGCCAGCACTTCTCCGGCGTCGGCCGTCGTGCGGCTGTGCTCCAGCAGCTGGGTCTCGCGACGGTGTGGGAGGACCGGCTCCCGCAAGGCGGCCACCCGCGGTACGTCGTTCCCACCGCCGCGGGGATCGCGTGGGCACACGCCGAACTCGTCGCGCGTGCCGCGGCGACACCGCACGCGACGCTCGTCCGGCACATGCTCGCAGGCGCCAGCAGGAGCCCGCTCCAGCTCGCGCCGTTCACCGCACCGACGTGGTTTCCCCATCAGCGGACCACGAACGAGCTCGTGACGCGGTTCGCGCTCGCTGCGCCGCTTGGCGTCACATGGGCGTCGGCCTGGCACCGGCCGCTCCCGAACGCGATCGACGGCCTTCCGCTGCCGCAACCGGATTTCGTCCTCGTGCGGCAGCAGGGCGCGGCCACCTCGCTCGTCTTCGGCGAAGTGGACCGGGGCCACGAACCGCTCCCGACGTTCGCGCGCGTGAAATCCGAACGCTATGCCGGCCTCGCGGCGTCGCCCGATGTGCTGGAGCGACTCACCGGCTTTCGCTCGTTCGAGGTGTGGGTGGTGGTCGATTCTGCGCAGCCGCTCGAGCGGCTGACCGCGCTCCTTGCTGCGACACGGCGAAAATACGGTGCCTCGATGCTGCGGTTTTCCATTCGACCGTGGGCGCTCGACGCACCGACCGGCGCGATTTGGTTCGACGTCGAGCATGCTCCAGCGCACGCGTCGCCGAGTCGCATGGAGCACCCGAATCTCATCGCTGCGTGACCGAGTGCCTGTGGCAGCGTGCCACGGCGCGTCGCTCCGCGTCACCTGACGCGGATGCGGTTTCCACGGTGGCGCGCTGCCACGATGCCGCGTCTCGATCTCGGCCTGGCGCGCGTGCCGCGGTTCAATACGCGCGTCGGCACCGATCGATGCTCCTTCACAAGGCAGGTTCCCGTCCTCACCGCGCGCCGTCGTCGGTCGCTGTCCGCTCGAGCCGCTGGAATGTCTGGTGAAAGAGCGCGGGGCTCGTCATCGGATGTTCCCCGTTTTCGATGTCGCGAACCGTTGCTGCGGGCAGCCCGAGTGCGCGTGCAAGTTCGTCGACACTCATCCCGAGCGCCATTCGGCGCGAACGAACTTCCTTGGGTGTCATCGTGTGGACCGCGTGACGCGGTGATTCTATCGCCTTCCTTCGTCGCGAGCCTTCGGCGTCCCCCCGCGGGCGATGCGGACCCAGGCGCGACCGGCCGTCGATCCCTTGCGTGGCCACATGCCACGACGATCGACCGCGCCGGCGCGCTGGCTGATCTGCGTCGTTCGCGCGGGGGCGCCGAGAAGCGGCGCTTTGAAAGGAGATCCACGCCCTCATGCGCATCATCAAGGTGAACTCGCAGCCCTACACCGTCATCAATGGAAAAGACTTCGCCGTGTACCGCTGGTTCGCGCCCGGCCAGCACGGGCCGCTCTTCATCCAGGTCGCAGGTCGCACCGCGCTCACGCGCGACGACCTGCCGACCGACGACTGGGTGGTCCTCCCGAGTCGCGACCGCGGCTACCGCCTCGCGACAGCGTGGCGCAAGCCCTGGTTCGACTACCGGATGGACGCCACGCGGAAACTCGCGTTCCTCGGCGGCTCCACCGAAGGCTCGTACTACCTCGCGCTCCGGTATCTCGCGCGACGCTTCGGCCTGGCCCTCACGGAGACCGACCTCGCAACGAGGAGCAGCGTCCTCGCCGCCACGGACGATCTGCCGTCGCACATCTGGGGCGCTGCGGAGGATCTCGCGCTCTCGCCCGCGAAACTCGTCACGCTCGACGTCCCGACCTATTGGGCGCAAGACGACGCGGCGCGTGTCTTCGCCGCATGAGCACGCGCTGTCCTCTCGCCGCCAACCACCACCTACCCGCAATCACGGAACACGAAGGAGGTTTACGTGCAGCACGACATCATCCACATCCTCATCCCGCCCGGCATGTGGCGCGACGATCGCGGCGACGGGACGAAGCTCCACTGCGTCATCAGCATCTCGGGAACCATGATGCATCTCGAAGCGATTGAAGTGCGCGAGGTCGCCGGCGTGCAGGCGCCCGCGAACCCCGAGTTCGAGAGTGACTTCATCTGCATTGGCCTCTTCGGGAATGAGGGTCAGTTCGACACGACCGAGATCAACGGCAAGCAGTACGTCCTCGTTGCGACACCGTTCACGTGAGACGCGTTCGATGCAGATCCACATCGTCACCTTGAACGTCGAAGGCGACCAAGTGGGCGCGTGGGCCACGGTCCACGCGGACAAAGCCGACGCGCTCGCAGCAAAGATCGAAGCGCGCTACGGCGACGCGGACGACCACTTCGTCGGCGTGTACGTCGCAACGGTTGCGCTTGAAGCGTACATCGACGACGGCCCCGTGAACGCGCTCGGCACGCCGCTCATCGCATCCCACCTGCAGCAGTCGCTCTTCTAGCGCACTCCAACCCACGCACCCATCGAAAGGAGGTCACATCCGTGACGACAGTCGACGTGTCTTCCGGCATTGCCTACGCCGGCCGCGACGCGAACCACGCCCTCGGGTTCCGGCAATTCAGCGCCTCGAAGCACGCGCAGTATTTCACCCCGACGTGGCTTGCGGAACTCCTCTGCGAAGCCCTTCAGCCCCTCGTTCCGCCGCGCGGCCCCGGCGACCTCGCCGTCCTCGACCCCACGTGCGGGTCCGGGCGGCTCCTCGCGCCGTGGCACCGCATCGGCGCGACCGTGCTCGGCATCGAGCTCGACGAGCTCGCCGCCGATCACGCGCGGTTCGCCCTCGGCACGACGAACGTGCGCACGGGCGACATCCTCGATTACCGCCACCTGCTCAAAGGGTTCTCGCTCGTTCTCACGAACCCGCCGTACGGCATTTGGTGGACGCCGCCGGACGCCGGCGAACTGTGGTCGTGCGAGACCGCGGGCGGCAAGATCGAATCGCAAGGCGCGACGCTCGAGATCGCGACGCGCGCGCTCTGCTACAACGGCCTGCTCGTCGCGATCGTCCCCACCACCACGTTCGAGCAGGGCCGCCACCGCGCGCTTCGTGACACGCTCTACGCCAACTACAACAGCCTTCTCCAGGTGACGCTCCCGGATCTCTTCAGCGAGGAGTACGGCATCGGCGTCTCTGTCGATCTCGTGGTCGCGCGGCGCATGCACGCGAGAGAGTGGAAGCCCTTCACCATGGAGATTCGACCCGACAGCGTGGCCGAAGATCTGCGCTTCGCCTTCCGGCGGGCGATCGATTGGGACTCCGCGCGGGCACTCCCGGTCGCCGAGGTTGCGCCGGTGCCGGTGCTCTCGCGGCTCTTCAAGGTCACGCCGTCGCATACCGTGCGCGTCACGCCGAAGGGTCTCCGGTGCGCGCCGGACGCGGAGGGCATGCTCGCGTTCCTCGACGAGGTCGTGACCGCCTTTGATCCGGTGCGCGGCATCGAGCACGGCATCGTCTCGGCGACGCTCTCGCCGGCCTCGATCCTCACGCTCGGACCGCGCGCAGGCGTCGAGACCCTCGCGTGGCTCGGCTTCGAGCCCGCCATCAGCGACGCGGATCACACGAAGATCGCACGCCTGCAGGAGAAGTTCCGGCTCCTGCGGACCCCCCTCTACCCGCCGGAACCGCACCAGCGCCTCGCGTACCTCGACGACCGGAGCTACCCCGCGAAGGCCACCGTCTGCACCGCCGAGGGCGATCCGTGCTTCACGGCGGGACGCAGCTACCACCTGCGCCCCTCGTGGGTCCGGCACCGCGAGACGGCGAAAGTTGAAACCGTCACGCAAGACGACAAAGACGTCACGCTCATCACGAAGGTCGATCGAGGCTACCTCGCGTTCGAGGTGCTGACGGATTCCGGCGCGCGGACGTTCCGCGAGATCGATGCTGCCGACGTGGAGCTCCTCACCGCCGCGTTCGAGCTCCCCGACGTTGTCGATCTCGAAGCGTCGGTTCCTGCCCGCCTCATGCAGCACCGCGCGAGCGTCGCGCGCAGGTCCCCGTTCCTCTTTCCCTTCCAATCCGAAGACGTCGCTCGCATGGCCGTGAAGCCGTTCGGCTACCTCGGCTACGAGCAGGGCGGCGGCAAGACCGTCACCGCAGCATCGTGGGCGCGCGCGCGTGGCTTCAAGCGCGTGCTCGTCGTCTGCCCCTCGGGTCTCATCGAGAACTGGATGAGCGAGCTCCAGCAGTTCGGCTTCCGCGCGCAGCGTCTCACGACGCACGCCGGGATCGGCGTACTGCAGGAGGAGAAACGAAGGAGGTTTCTCCCGGACGACACCACGTTCTACATCACGTCGTTCGAGTTCCTCTCGCTCGCCGGAGCCGGTCGCTTCGATCCGTGGACCTGCAAGCGGTTCACGAAGGACGGCGCGGTGGACCACGAGGAGACGGGCATCACGCGCGGGTCGTGCCCCGTCTGCAAGCGATCGTACGAATCCGTCGTTGAAGCGTGCCCCGCGTGCGGCGAGGTTGCCGAGTGGAGCGGGAGCCACTGCCGCGCGTGCACGCATCAGGCGTGGTCTGCCACGCGCGACGCGCGCCAGTGGCCGGCCTACAAACGCATCAAGAAGCTGTTCGGCGCGGTGCTCGTGGACGAAGCGCAGATCGCGAAGTCCAAGAACACGCTCCGCGGGAGAGCCGTCCGGGCGATGCGGCCGAAGGGTCGTCTCATCCTCACGGGCACGCTCATGAAGGGCTACGCGACGGACATCTTCTGGAACGTCGCGTGGCTCCTCGGCTTCGACAACCCGCTCTTTCCCTACGCCTACCGCGGCGGCTCGAAGCGGTTCCTGAACGAGTTCGGCACCTACGAGTTCGTGGACCGGCAGTTCGAGGATTCGCTCCACGAGGGCCGCGCGAAGCTCCTCCCGGAAGTCTCGAATCTCAACCGCTTCTGGCGGCTCATGGCGAGCTTCGCCATCCGCCGCCGCAAAGACGACATCTACAACCTCCCCACGAAGCACCAGCAATTGGTCGTCCTCAACCTCGATGGTGAGCACCGCCCGTTCTACGCCGCGTACGCCGATTGGGCGCAGAAGGCGATCGCGAAGGCGCTCCGCGAGGGCGACGGCACGCCGAACATGGGCGTGATCTCGAACGCGCTCTGGAAACTCCGCTACGCCGCAACGTGCCCGGTCGCGATCGACTACCTCGACCCGACGCTCGACGTCGCGACCTGGAACAAACTCGACTACGTGCTCACGTACGTCCGTCGCGCCGCGGAACGCGGCGAGAAGACGATCGTGTTCTCGGGCCTCCGCGTCATGGTCGGCGCGATGGTGCAGCACCTGAAGTCCCACGGCGTCGGCGTCCTCCCCATCACGGCCGACGTGCCGACGAAGAAGCGCTTCGGGCTCATTCAGGAGTTCTCGCGTGACCCGGCGCTTCACTGCATCGTGGCATCCCTCAACTGCCTGAATCGCGGCTACACCATCACGGCCGCGAACCACGTCCTCATCGTTGATCTGGAGTACAGCCCCGAAGCGACGGACCAGGCGGGCGACCGCGTGCACCGGCCCGGTCAAACCAAGGACGTTTACGTGCAGGTGCTCCTCTCGCGCGACACGATCGACCAGATCATGTGGGAGGTCGTGACGCAGAAGGCGGAGGCGATCCGCCATGCGATCGACGGCAAGGCGCGGTTCCTCGACGTCGCGGAGATCCTCCAGAAAGCGACCGGCGGCGTGCAGCTCGAGATCGCGCGCCGCCTGGAGCGCATCACGCTGCTGCCCGTGCCGCAGCCGGTCATCGATCTCGAAGCGGTTCCGTATCCGATCGAGAACGTGCTGTCGTTTCCTCTGTCGTCGCCGCTCGGCGGCGCCGCGCCCGAACCGCTGGTCGCGCTCGCGCAGCTCCCGCGCGTGAAGCCCGTCCAGCTCGCGCTCTTCGGATCGATGCTCTAGCGCGGCGAGCGTTCAGCGCAGTCCCTATACCTGAAAGGAGGTGTGCTCACTCGTGAAGTTCTCCCGCGCCATTCGTCCATGCTGCGGACACAGCATCGAAACCTCGTATCACGGCTACTGCACGCTCCTCACGTGCGAATGCGTCTGCCGTGACCACTGCGACCACCTGCAAGTGACCGTTCCCGGCGAGGCCCGCCGCGATGAGCGCCTGCTCGGCACTGCGCTGTATGGCTGGTGCCGTCACTGTCGGCTCAAGGTGGACGACGCCCACATCCGGAAGCTGCGACCGCAGCGGACTCCCGGTGCGGCGATCTACTGGCTCGGCGAAGCGGACGATTCACAGCCGGAGCTCGACGCCATCGCTGCGGATGCGCATGCCGAAGCGCGTCGTAGTTCGTCTGTCGACGCGCAGCTCACGTTGTTCTCCCTGAGTTCGTAAACGGCCCTCAGCGGCCGGTTCGGATCGGCCGTTCACATTTTCCCGCCTACCGCGCAGGAAGGGCCTCGCCGGCCTCCTGCGCGCCCACAGACCTACGACACGAAAGGAGTCTCGTATGGACTTACTCCCGCCCGACGTATGCACCGCACTCGCACGCTATCCGCTTGGCTCGCAGGATGGTCGCGGCATGGATGCCGTGGTCGTCGTGAAGTACTTCTTCCCTGCAGGCCGCTACACCCTCTATGTCACGGAAGCCGAGACCTGCGGCGACGACGTCCGCTTGTTTGGCTACTGCCTCTCGCCGTTCGGCGAGGACTGCGATGAGTGGGGCTACGCCTCGCTGAACGAGCTCCGCACGACGCGCGTCCGGGGACTCTCGATCGAGCGCGACCTCCACTTCCCAATCGCGGTGCGCACCGTCCGTGACGCGCTGACGCGCACGCACGCCGCGTGACGACCGTCGTCGCACATCAATAACCAACGACCGGAAAGGAGATTCTCCCTATGGACCTCGTCCTCAAGCTCCGCGAGCTGCGCGACCTTCGCGGGCTCAGTCAGAAGGATGTCGCGCGCCTCTCCGGCGTCGGCGAGAAGACCCTCAGCTCATTCGAGACGGGCGAGCGCATCGGCTCCCTGAAGCTGTCGCAGCTCTCGAAGCTCCTCCGCATCTACGGCTTCACGGAGGAGCAGTTCTTCAGCCGCGCGATCGAGGAACTCTTCGACCCGGACGCGATCTCACGCCGAACGCGTGAAGAGCAGCTCATCGCCGACCTCGCGGAGCTTCCGGCTTCCGCGCGCAGCGCGCTCCTCGAGCGCTTCGTGCTAATGCTCGAATCCGCACGCGCGGTCGCCGGCCCGACTCGTCGATCTGCACCGATCCTTTCGCGTCCGGCCGCAGGGGCGCGCCACGCATCCGCGGCGTGAGGCCGAGGCATGCGCCAGATCACCCGTGACCCGTTCTCGCGCCACACGCTCATGCGCCCGGTCGTGCGGGCGCTCGTGCCAGCCCAAACTTGCTCGTGGTGCGGCGGCGTTCGGAGCTTTCCGGCGAAGCCGCACCACTTCCCTCTTCCGCTACGGTACCGAGGCGGGGACGCCGTTCATCCCCGCGTTGCCTAGCACGACGGACTGTTCTGCTCTAAGCCGTGTCACGACGCCTCCCACGGCGCTCCGTAGGTGGGCTTGCATCGAGGAGGCTCCGAATGCACCGCACCCGGCAAAAGGTCTGTCTTGATGTGTTCTCCTCAGCGCTACGCACGCTCACGCCTTCTCTGACCAAGCGGATGTATATCCGGCCTGCGTTCTCGACTGCGGAGCGATGGTGATTGCCATCGCTCCGCTTTTTGTTTGCGCGCGACTAGCGATGACGGCCATGCATTTTGCACGTACGATCCGCTGCTGTGGCGTCGCGCTACAAGTGGAGCACACGGCCGTCGTTTGAGTCGTGGCGGAGGTCCTGCCGCCTCGCCAGACCTCCACGCCGCAGCGCGGCGCCAGCGCGGATTACTCCGGTTCAATTCTTCGTACGGTCACTCGTTCAATCCGGGAGAACTTCGTCGTTGCGGCCTCACGCGTCTTCCTTCAGCAATTTCGGCGGTCAAGGCTCCATCGTCCAGGTCGTCGCGACCTTCAATCGTGCCGTGCCAAAGGCCGCCGGTCTTCCGGACCACGATCATCATGTCCATTGAGGAAAAGGTAGCGCAAAGGGTCCTAAGCAGTGGTCCCTCTACGGAAACGAGAGTCGTCGCTATGGGGGTGCCTCTCACCGCACGCGCAGCGGCGAACTGTGATCTCGACGTGGCGGAGAACACACGGCGCCTGCTGGTTCGTGCCGGTTCGCCGCGAGCGTAAGAGCCTCGACTGGTCTTCCAGTTCGTCGTCTTGTTCGTGATGTGCGCGTAGAAAGGGTTGAACGGGTCGTAACCCCCAGAGCGATGCAAGACTTTCAGCAACCAGCTAGTCGGCCACGGCCAGAGGTTCCACCAGCCGCCGAGTCCAGTCTTCAAACAGTTGCCCACCAACCTCGTATCGATCATCCCCGTCGGAGCGTATTACACCGGTTCCAGCGAGGACAACCAAAGCATCAACGCATGATGAAACGCTCAAACCACAGTGTCGCGCCAATAGATCCTCGTCAGCACTGCGGAGATCGACAAGAGCCCTGTACACACTTCGTTCGGCGGGACCGAATCCGTCGGACTTTCCCTTCTCGTTCCACCACGACGAAAACGTTCCGTCGATCTCAGTCCTACGTACAATGCGCGCTCTCAGCTTTGCGTCGACAATAGGGGTATCACGGCGATCGATAATTGCGTTCGCTACTTGTTGCACCAAGAACGGATGTCCACCGGTAAGGGTGAACACGACGTCTACATCGCCGTCAGTCAGTTGGTACGACTCGTTCCGAAAACGGTGCGAGAGCAAAGCAGTCACCTCGTCATTCTTCAAGCATCCCAGCCAACGAATGTCCGAAATGTTCAACAAGGGCGATCCGACACGCTGCTCGTACTCCTTGAGGTCTCGATAACCCGACAGAATAACGCCGAGAAACGGTTTGATCGCCATGTCCGTGTCTTTGAGCCCGCGCAGATAGCTCCAAGCATGATTCGCCCACGGCGTTCTGACGATGTAATCAGCCTCATCTAGCAAAAACAGCACACCGTCAAAACCTAGATCGCAAACGACCGTGATTGTATTGATCAACGCCTCGCGAAAATCGTCGTGTCCGAGTGTCCGGTCAGCATCGGGGTTCACAACCTTCAGTCGCAATAGCGAACCGAGCGAGACCTCCGCGCTTGCCACCTGAGACAGATAGCTTCGATACAGGGCCCGAAGTGTACTGCCCGCAGCGTGCCGCCAACGGTCAATCGCGTCGCGCAGGCGACGCATCAAGACGTATCGAAAGTTATCCAGACTCCTGGGCTGCTCCACGTCGAGGCTGATGAAAACAGGAAATGACCGCCGGCCGGCTTGAGAACGCGTGTCGAACATGTTCCACTCAATCGCCCGCAACAAACTGGTCTTCCCAATTCGTCGGCCGCCAAGAAGAATATGTACTTGTGGTGACGATGCGAACACAATATTGTCGAGCAGGTCGCGGCGTCCAAAGAACCAGTCGGGATCGGTTATTGCGGTACGAAAATTGTCGAACTCGCGCTGGTTCACAGATTCTGCCATCGCTCTATCTCCTCCTCGCGCATCTCGGCACGAATCCATTCGGTGAGCAGCCCGATCGACAGCTGAATCGCGTCATTGTTACCGCTAGTTTCGACCTTCTGGATGAGCCCAAGGTCTTCCAACTCGATACGCGCGTCGATCACGTCGCTGGCTTGATGAAACGTAGTTAGTTTGGCAAACATGATCGACTCGGAAAGGGCGTGTGCTTGATCTCGCCGACAAGCTAGGAGCCGCAGGATGCTCATGTTGGCATCACTAGCGCGGCGCGTATGGTCGTCCCAGACCACGGTTCGAATGTATGCTCTGAGAAACGAGGAATCATGAATTGCCCGCGACAGTTGCTTGCCCGCTTTACGAAACTCGATTCGGCCCTCGTCATTAGCCGCAGTCTTGGCCACTAGGCTTGCCAATTGGCGCGAAATGAAAGGATGGCCGCCGCTCAAAAAGTGAATCACGCCAAGTGTTTCAGTGTCGAAATGGCGACTCATTAGGCGCCCAATATCAAGAAGCATGGTATCCGTTTCATCACGAGAAAACGGCTTCAGGTAGAACTCCTTGAAAAAGCTGAACACTGGATTGGCGGGCGCTTCAGGATGCCAGCGATTGATGCGATTGCAATCAGGGTGCACATCCGCGACCAATATTGAAACAGTACGATGCTGTTGGCTCAAAGCACGGAGCGCGCCGAAAAATGAATTGAACTCGTGCGAGAGGCCGGGGTCATTACTAGCACGAGGGATAATGCAGTCGACCTCATCAAGGAAGCATAGAACCGGGAGTTTATGCCCGGCATTTTCCAAAGCATTGACCATATCCGAAAAGATGTCGGTGAATTGCAAACTCGCATCGACCGCGGGCAGGTCCGGGTCGATGTTTGGATGCCGGAAGCCTGGCACATATGATGTCAGTCTAGTAAGGATTCGATTGAAAAGGATGGCGGCAAAGCGTTGCGCGCCTACGAATGGCTCCAAGTCCACGTGTACGACGGGATGGCCGGGTGCGATATGGGGCAGTTGCAGGAGTACCGATGTCTTGCCTGATTTCCGCATGCCGAACAGGCCAACACCTTGAACCTGAAGGAGCTCGTCTTTCAGTACCTTGAGTACGTCCGCGCGGCCGAAGAAAGAAAACGTATCACCGATCGCGTTCATGTCGCCGAATAGGTCCGCACCCGGCAAATACCGATCCGCATACTCAGACAGAAGACCGATCGATGCTCGCTCACGCACAGCTCGATCGACCTCTGGATAGGGAATTGGAATCAGCCAAAATCGGTCCTCCAACCTACTTTGAGCGATTCGGATTCGCGCCAAAGTATCCGGACGCTGCTGGTAGATGAGGATGCCGGCACTTTCGCGGCGTCCGAGGGCCGTCACTTCAACAATGTGTGCGACGTCGGCGCTGGTGGTGGGATCTGTAGAAACGAAGACGGAGAGGGGTTCAAACGGTTCCAGACGACTGACGCGGGTAGTCGCTTCGAACGCGGCAGGCCCTTTCTGTGAAAGCGAGAGGCTTACATCTTCCAGAAACGTACGTATGCTTGGCAGCACCGCTGCGAGATCTGGGTGAGGCCGCACGGCGGAGTGGGCCTCCACGGATAGAGCTTGGACGAGTTGATTGAAGCCCTCCCGCTTGAATAAATCAGCGTACTGAAAGAGATGGAACGGCTCGGGAACTGCGCAGTCATCAAGCCGGGCGACAATGACGAAGATGCCGTTCAGCAGGCCCGCCTGACGCTCCATTGCTTGTTGAAGCTCCCGACGCAGAAAACCTTCGTTGTGGCGCGAGTTGCGGGAGACACAGAGAACGAAGTAGTCGGACTGGTCGATAGCCGTCTTGACGGCTGCTTCCCATTTCCTGCCAGCCGAGATGTTCTTAACGTCCATCCAGGGTAAGAACCCTCGCCTCATCAATCGCTCATAGAGACGAGATACGGCCGGGCGGTCTTTCGCGTCGTAGGAGAGGAATACTCGTAACGGCGACGTTCCCTCGGACAGGATCCGCGTAACGGTACTCGCGAGGGATGCCACGTCGTGTTTGGAAAGGTAGTCGAGAGCGCCTCGCCGGCCACTTTCCACGGCGGATTCGAAATCAGGGTGTGCCGTGAGAATGATCGCGCGAAGGCCGGGATTGGTCCGGCGCATGCGGCTCAGTACATCTAGACCCGAGATTCCACCGAGCAATCTCATGTCGAGTACAGCAAGGGCGAAGTCCTGCCTCTTGGCCTTCTTGTAGGCCTCCTCCGCGCTCGTCGTCAGGGAGAGGTCGAAGTCTCGCCCCAGCATCTGCTCGATCGTCTCTAGCCAAGGCAAACTGTCGTCGAGCACCAAGAGGCGGGGGCGGGGCGGATCATTCGCGAACTTGGCTGCGGGCCTACTGCGTCGAGGCCGCCGCTTCGTATCGCGCATGATCGCCCGGTTAGGCAAGCCCTGTAATGCTGCCGGCTGCGAGACCGAGGAGCCTCCCATCGCGTCAGCAAACGCACTTCTGACTTGTTGCCAGTCGAGTGGACTCTTCGTGAGAAAAGCGAAAGCCCCAAGCCTTTCAGCATCAACCCTCAGCTCAACCGCAGGGAGTCCAGTCAGTACAATTACCTTAGCTGAGACCTTCCGCCTTCGAGCCTCCGCGAGGATGTCCATTCCCGAAATATCAGGAAGCTTCAGATCGAGAAATATTACGTCAAAGACGGCTTCGGACATCAACGTCAGCGCGGAGCTCCCATTGTCAGCTTCGGAGAATGCGCAACCGAAATCGAATAGGACATCCCGCACAGTCAGCCGGACGACCTCCGTGTCGTCAACGATCAATACTCTGGGCGCGCGTTTCATTCAGCTCAATCTCGTGTGCCCGGCGAAAGTGGAATTCGCACGATAAACCTTGCGCCGATGCCGAATTCACTTTCCACATCGATCGTTCCGCCGATCACCTGGAGTTGCGTTCGTACCAGCCACAGACCGACGCCATTCCCTCTCGGTTTCGTCGTGAAGTCGAAGTCAAAAATCCGCGCCCTATGCTCCGTTCTTATACCTGGACCATTGTCTTCGAACCGAATTACGGCGACACTCGGCCTTTCGCCGGCCTCGGGCGATGTCGATACCGAAACGGCTCCGCCGTCCTTCCTCTCCAGGGCCTGAAAGGCATTTATCAATATATTCCTAACGATTTGGGTGAACGGGCGCTCATAGATCTCGCACACCAAAGGATCTTTGTATAGTGATAGCTCTAACGAGATAACCTCTGGGACATTGAGCCGCACAAAATCGAGAGCATCAATTGTGCTGCGGATGATCTCGTTAATGTCCATGGCTCTCTTCTCGCCCGACCGATTCGCAGAAAACCCAGCGATCTCATTTGCGAACTCAGTAGCCTGGTTCGCCGCATTCTCGATCCGATCAAGCATGCGGTTGACGCTGTCATCGCGTCGTCCGAGACGGGCTTTGATACTTGTGACATTGGCTGGGATAACGCCAGAGGTATTATTGATTTCATGCGCGACCGCTGACACCAACCGTGATAAATCGTGATAATTCCGAGCGTTCTCGATCGCGACGCCGACATATTCGGCGAAGGTCCTAAAAAGGTCGAGGTCGCGCTCGTCGTACTGACGATTGTCACCGACTCTGTTGATAACTTTCATAACACCGAGAATCGTGCCGCGGGTCACGATCGGAACCGCCATGAGCGACTCGATACTCTGCGGATCGCCGCCGTCAGCCACGGCCGCGCGAATCTCAGAATCGTACTTCCCGCTCGGTCGCTCTGTATTTACGATCAACCTTGCATGGCCGGTCGCGGCGACACTGCCGGTGATGCCCTCTCCGAGTGAATATGACATCTCCGGCCTCACGGCCATTCCGAAAGACTGCCGAAGGACGATTCGATCGTCCCCATCCTTCAAGAACAGCATGCAGATTTTCGCATGCATCACCACCGACATCTCTTGGATCGTCAGCCTTAGGACCTCGTCAAGATCCAATGCAGAATTAATGAGCCGGCCGACGGCGCCCAACGTGCGAATCTGCTCGACTTGGTAATCCTTATCTTTGAGCAGCTCCGCATTGCGGAGAGCCAATGCCAAGTGATTCGCTGCGATCTCTAGGACATTACGTGAATCTGGACTGAACCCCCGCTCAAGTAAGCGCCTGTCGTGGCCGGCGAGCGCTCGTGTTGGGAGTGCCGCAACATCATAGTATTTCGACTTCTTGTTCATTGCCCTCAGAACGCCGCGCACACGGTTCCCGATCTTTATCGGAACGCCAAGGTAGTGCTCGAGGCTGCCCGACGGAATGTCGCCTCCTTCATCGCTCTCGCGGTCATAACGCGGATGCTCTAGCGGCCTCACGTCATGCTGGTCGGGCAACTGGAGGGTCTCCTCGCTTTCGAACACATAGCCGGTCAGCCCTTGGCCTCTAGCGTAGGATTCGCGGGAAACGTAGATGGGGTCGGTGCCTCTGCGCTCCGCCACCTTCTCAAGGTGCTCGGTAGTTGAGTTAAAGAGGAATACGGACACAACTTCGGGATTCACGATTTGTGAGATCCTTCGGGTCACTACATCGTAAACCGCCAAGAGGTCAGCGGACGTACCTTTCAAACCGCCGCTCATCTCGGTGAGCATCTCCCCGATGTAGGTATAGTCGAGGTGAATTTCATTGCGCTTGCGCTGAAGCCAATCCTTCGTGATTGCAAGAGTCGCCTGAGTAACGAATTCATCGACGAGTTCTCGGCGTTCATCGTCAAAGAACCCGAGCGTCGCGCTACTAACGTTAAGGACGGCGTCGACCGCACCACCGGACAGACCGGTGGAGATCGGGACGATATAGGCGGATCTCACATCGTCAAAATAGCTTGCGCTTGTCGGAGTCCTCTCGCGAGCGAGCGTGTTAGTCTTGTAGACGAGGAACTCGGGAACCCTCTGCAGATCGTGGAGCACCTGGGCCTGTGCAGTTTCTGCGACTATGCCCGAAAACGCCTCGCCCTTTGTACGCGGACGCTCAAACGCTTGCCGTAGCTCGGCAGCGCCGGCATATCCAGCCAAGTGGTAGTCACCGCGACTGTGGTCGTACATACGAATGTGACACGTATAGGCACCGACCGTGGAGAGGACAGACCGACAGATCAGATCAAGCGTTTCGGTAAGTGGATGGTTTTCATTTATACTTTTCTGGACTTCGACCAGATAACGAGTCTTCCGATACAAGTACTCGCGCTGCAGGTCCTTGAACGCCTGTTCAACCGAGAACCGAATTGCGTGACTTGATGACGGCGTAGCTTTAGGTAGGTAGTTGAACACGTCGTATGAATCGGCTTGCGTAGCAGGTAATAGATTCTCATGAGCCGTCAATACTATGACTCTGCAACTGTCGGATCGCTCCCTGATATGGTCGAGGACCTCCATTCCAGACCCGTTGTCAAATGAAAGGTCGAGGAGAACAACGCCGATCTGCGGGTTCGCGTCTAGAGTGGCGATACCCTCGACAGGGGAGGTCGCCTCAAGAAATTGGTAAGTATCGCCACTGAATAGGCGGATGATCGAGTGTCGGTACATTTCACTATCATCAATCAGAAGCACGGTGTTCATGGCGACTCTCCTCCGCAATCGAGGAGGATGCTTCTGAGTGCGTGATCCTGTACCGGCTTGACGAGTAGAGCTACTCCGAGAGCCTCCGCGGTCGCCCGGTTCTCGGAGTTGTTGTGTGCGGACATGAACACGACCGGCGCCTCTACCCCTCGAGATCTGATAATTTTGTAGACATCGATCCCGCTCATTTGCGGCATCGTGACGTCCAACATGATGAGATCAAAGTTGCGTCCATCGGCTACGATCTCGAGTGCCATTGACGCGGAGTCTGCGCACTCGACGAATGCTCCGTAGATCGTCTGTAGTTTGATCGTAAGTGAGTGGCGAAATCCGTCCTCGTCATCTACGATGAGAATTCGGATACATTTCCGCCGTATCGTGGCAATAATATCGTCGTCGGCGTGTGTGTTATCGCCTTGCGTCATCAGGGCGCGTTCTCCTTCTGCTTCGAGAATGACGCCCGTAAAGCGCCAGCCACGTTGGTGATGCGCAAGACCGCCGGAATCCGAATAGCAGGAGCCACGGGTCTCGTACTTCGCCAGCAATTCAGGTTCACAAGAGCCGCTCCGTGTGCACGCTGCCGAAAGCAAGGGGTAAGGTAATCTCGAAGCAGCAGCCCACACCTGCCCCGGCCTCCACGGATACTCGACCGTCGTGTGTTTCTACGATCGTTTTCATGATGAACAATCCCAGACCGCTGCCGTTCTGTTTGGTGGTGAAGAAGGGCAAGAAAGCGCTAAGCCTTGTATCCGTCGACATTCCGCAGCCATCGTCACGCCACGTTAGCAGTAATGCATGCTCGGCGACTTCAACCTTAAGCTCGATCAGGCCTGCGTTCCTATGTTCACGCGCGCGCTTGATGGCTTCCAGCGAGTTTCTGAAGAGAATCGCGAAAAGCTGCCGCATCTGTTCCACGTCGGCATGCACGAGGGGATCGCTCGGAGGGTATCGAAGTATAAAGTCGATTCGCGTTAACGAGGTTTCGCTCTGGACCCCTGCCTGGAACACTTCGAGAATGGAACGGATGGAGACGATTTCCTTTTCCGGCGGCTTGGGGTTCGCTGTCATGAGCATGTTCTGCAACTTTCCCAGAGCCTTTGAAATGGCGCTTCGAATTGCTGAACATGCTTCCAACGTGATTGCGGTAGCACCGGTTGTGCCCTCTAGCGTGTCAGTCCAGTTCAGGATCGTGCTAAGGTCCGTCTTGATGTCGTGGCCTGTGGTTTGGGCCAGCTGCCCAATTGCCGCGAGCTTCTCGGCTCTTATTTTCTTGGCTTCGTCGCGAATGGTGTCCCGCATGTCACTGAAAATACCGATGCTGCCGGCGAAGCTGCCGTCCTTGTCCAGTAGCAAGCTGGCGGATAGTCGAATTGGGACAACGCAGCCTTCGGCATCTCTTACCCGTGCCGGATAGTTGCGGATCGTGTGTCCCTCAGCTTCCCACAGCGCGCGACCGACCTCTCTCGCGTGGTCCGGTGACTCGTAAAACTCTTGTACTGGCTGACCCCACACCTGCTGCTCGGTCATGCCCCAGACGCTCTCGCACTCTTGATTGAAGTTGCGGATCATTCCGTTCGCATCGAGAACGATAATCGGATTGGGCGACTTGTACACCAGGTTCTCGAAGTGCCGATTCCGCTCGATGAAACTGGCGTTGCGAATCGCAGAGGCAACCTGAGTGGCGATCATGGTCAAGAGGTCGAGATCCTCGTTATCGAAACCTTCTTCTGCTAGTATTGCTGTTCTTGACGACGTTGAGTATCCGGGCGCCTTCTTGTTTAGCACTCTAATCACGCCCAAAACTTCGTCACCAAGAAGGAGAGGCGCGCCCATGTAGTGGCGTGTCGTCCGAGAAGGCATAAGCACGGAGTAGTCCGAGAAGCATTCTTCGTCCGGCGATATGTCATTCACGATGACGGGCAGCTTGCGTTCGAACACGCGACTGATGAGGCCCTCTCCATGTTCGTAAAAGAGTTCAAGGGTCGAGAGCCTGTTAATCGTTTCGCGACCAGGCCCCGACACAGCCACTTTCTGCAGTCGGATGCCGCGGTCGTCCGGGACGAAGAGAGCGGCCTCCTCTGACCCTAATCGGCTCGACACGAGAGTCACGACGTTGCAAAATAGCCGGTCGAGACCCTGATCAGCCTTCAACTGGAGGCCGATCTCGTAAAGCATCTGAAGACGTTCCTTGCTGTCCATCTTGCAAGCCCCCGCGGAGTTGCGTGCACGCCTTCGGTGAAAATGAGAGCTTCGACGTCTGACGCTGAACGCCAAGACCGCGTGGCGAAGATGATACTGGCGATCTGACGCAGGCATGAGCGGAAAGCACCTGTTCAAGTCGAGAGGAGCGTGAATGCCCCTTACGCACACTCTCGAAACGTCGGGTGAATGCAACCGGCCAGCTATGCCGTAAGGTCTTGCACAGGCGCGAGTTGCGGTCGGGGTCCGTCGCTACGGAGAGCATATCCGCCTAGATGTGGACTCAGAGGCATGGCGGACGGAGAGCGAACACTATCGAACCGTGTTGCAGCATTTCCTGCATCGGGTCTGCTCGACGGACGTCCTTCCGGCCCTGCGGTCGCGCGAGGGACGAACGAGCGAGCGTGGGATTGCAGAGGCTCACTACGGTGGCGAGCTCGTTCAGCTTTTCCGCCGATTGTGGCCCGCTCGGTCCGAGGACGTTCCGAGGGCCTTGACGACTTTGGCGATTCTCAACAAGGTCTGTCATAGCGCGGCAACCTCCGTGGGACGAAGTGCTCGAAATTTCTTGTCGAGCCGAAGATCCGAGATACGTGCGTAGATGAGGGTCGAGGCAATGCTCACATGGCCAAGCCAGTCCTTCACGTCCGCGGCGTCCCACCCGGCATTCATCAGATGGACGGCGATGCTGTGGCGGAGGACGTGCGGATGTTGGCGGTTCTCGGGGAGCCCGGCTGCGACGGCGTACCTGCGGAACCGTTCGTAGATCCATGACACCGAGATGGGGACTCCCGCGGTCTGCGGACTCGGGAACAGGTACGGGTTGTCGTCCTCGCCGCGCTTGCTCAGATACGTCCAGAGGAGACTCCGTGTGCGCTTGAAGATCGGATACTCACGCGAGATGCCCCCTTTGACGCGCGTGATCCAGATGCGGTCGCCGACGTGCTCGCGCCGGATGAGCGTGGCTTCCTCCCGGCGAAGGCCGTAGTGGTACATCAGATCGAACAGGAGCGCCTCGAAGAGCACCGCATCCGGCCCGGCGGCCGGAGGAATCGTCTCGAGAAGCAGGCGGTGAACCTGCTCTTTCGTGAGATAGAGCACAGCGCGCGTCGTGCCGATCAATCGTGCGTCCGCCTTCATTTGGGTGTGCAGGCGGGGTAGCTTGACGAGTTTCGCCATTCTCGTGACGCGGGAGGAAACCGGGGGTGGATACCCACAGTCTGCGCCGAAGCAGCCATGCTCGTACAGGTCGGCAGCGCTGTCATCGTGGCGCTTCTGGCCGTGCCGCGCGTACACGGAACACCCGTGGAGCAGCCGCGGCATGCAGTTCGGCTCTATAACGCGAGCGCAAGCGACCAGACAGTTGCAATCCGCGGCGTGCTTCACGTTATCGCGGCAGCGGCGCTCCTGGACCTCGATATCGATACGAGTGAGCTCGGAGGCCTCGTCATTCCTTCCGATGTGATCGCGGTTGAACGGCTCCCGCTCAACGATTCCGAGACCGACGAACTGCACGTCCTCCAGACTCCGTCCGCAGCGGCGTGCGGTCCAGCAACCACCGTCCGTGTGCCGCTCCTGTCCTGCCGCTTTGGAACGGCAGAGGCGCAAGTGGAGCCCATCGCAGGCGCAAGGTACCAGTGGACCGTCGACCGGGGCGCAATTCTCTCAGGCAATGGCACGCCATCCATTCTCATTGGGTTTGGCGGCGCCGCGTCGGCGCTGGCGCGCGTGACGGTAACGCAGGATGGTTGTATTTCGACAGGCGTTGCGGCCCTCAGTTTGCGCGACCCGCTCAGCGCAACCGTCACGGTGGATGATGGAAACGTTGGCACGCCCGTGCGTGTGAGGTGGAGCTATAACACCACCGACCCTATCCTCACGCAGTTGCTCCAGCTGCCGGACCAACCCGCACCGATCCGTCTCGAACCGGACGCGCGTTCGTACGTGTTCACGCCCACGACCGAGGGTTCAAAGACGGTGAAGCTGACGGCTGCGCTCTACCGGATCGGTGCGCGACGACGGGCCGTGAGGAGCGGGAGCGGACCACGGGCGTCGTCATGCAGCTACGTCGAAGCGCAGGACGATCTCCGCGTCCGGCCGCCATGCTCCGGTCCGATTGCACGCATCTCGGGCGGCGGTACCGCTTGCGATTCGACGACCATCCACGTGCAGTTCGAAGGCACGCCACCCTTCAAGGGTCAGTGGTCGGACGGCATTCCATTCGAAACGCCGGCATTCGCCTTGAATCGCACCGTGACCGAAAGCGGCGTCTACACGATCGATCGCTTCGAAGACGCCAACTGCGAAGGGAGTACGTCGGGCCAAGCCGTCGTCACCATCGCGCCGCAGATGGTTCTCACGGACTTCTCGGTCGCTCCGCAAGCGATTTCCGTGTTTAGCGCAGCAACGATCAGCTACTCATTCGTCAACGCAACCTCATGCCGCTTCACCTCGCGCGCGCTCGGGAATCCGGTCAGCGCGCAGCCCTCGTGCAGCGGCACCGGCTCTGGCAGCTTGTCGTACATCGCAGATAACGCCGCCGGCAATGAGACCATGAAGCTCGAAGTGACGGGGCCGTGCGGGACCGACGAGCGAACGCTAAGCTTTCTCGTTTGCGATTACCACGCGATCCCAGTGGCCGCTGGACCGACAACCTTCTGCGAAGGCGGCTCCGTCACGTTGAACGTGGAGATCTTTGCTGGTCATACCGCAGGCCCGCCCTATCACGAGTACCGCTTCTATCGCTGCACGAACACCGGTCCCGGCGCCTGCCAGTACGCTTGGGAGTATTCGCTCGTCCAGCGAGGGCCGTCGCCAACCTACATCGCGACGGAGTCGGGCACATATCAAGCCGCGACGGAAGATCGGCTCGGGTGCCCGTCCAGCGAAGGCGGCTCGGTGAAGGTGACGGTGAACAGCTGTCCGTGACCTGGGAACATCAGTCGGTTGCCGTGGCGGGGCGCCAAAGGTATGCGCCTCCCAGCTGGCGCGACGTGCGTCGTGCGTGCTCCGGCCGCTGCCGTCACATCTACAACAGTAGACCTCACGACTTCGCTACACTTGCGAGGCGAAGCAGCTTCGGATGAATGACGGCCTGTCGCAGGAAACAACTTCCACGATCTCCATCGGGGATGGAGAGGCGGAGCGTGTGCAACGCGGAGCGACGTTTTTGCCGGGGGAGATCATCGCGAACCGATATCGCATACGGCGCCTCATCGGCAAGGGCGGCATGGGTGCCGTGTACGAGGTCGAGGATAGCGAGCTTAACGACGAGATCGTCGCGCTGAAAACGATTTTGCCCTCCACCGACCGGGATGGAGTCGCACTGAAACGGTTTCGACGCGAGGTTCAGTTCGCACGCCGGGTTACGAACGTTCACGCATGCCGGACGTATGACGTCGGATTCCATGTCCTCAATGGTACGAACGTCGTCTTCGTGACGATGGAGTACATCGAAGGAGAAACACTTCACGCTCGCGTCCGCGCGGCGCCCAAGTCTACTCCCGACGAAGCCCTCCTTATTGCAAGACAGATCGCGTCCGGCGTCGCAGCGGCGCACGAGGTCGGAGTCATTCATCGCGACATAAAGAGCGCCAACATCATGTTGCGCTCCCATGAGGGGCGGCTCCGCGCGGTCGTCACGGATTTCGGCCTTGCCAGACTCGAAGTTGATGACGGGCTCGAATCGTTGACGAACAGCGGCATGTTTATCGGTACGCCAGCATACATGGCGCCGGAGCAGGTCGAAGGCGGCACGATCACGCCCGCGGCTGACGTTTACGCGATCGGCGTGGTCATGTTCGAGATGGTGACGGGCCGGCTGCCGTTCGTTGCCTCGACTCCGATGGCAATGGCAATCCGACGTCTGAACGAACCCGCGCCATCTCCTCGCAAATTCGCTTCATGGCTCGATCCAACTTGGGAAGCGGTCATCCGTCGCTGTCTTGCGAGGAAGCCTGAAGATCGCTTCGAGAACGCGCAGACACTGGCGCGAGCACTGGACGACGTTCGTGCAGAAGAGGAACTGCAGCCAACGCTGCCGAAGCCAACTCCATCGCCGCCACAAACGCGATGGCGGACATTACTTCTTGTGGGAGTTGTCCTTGCGGGTGCGTTACTCACAACCATAATTTATCGCGACTGGATCACGTCGAAATCTGTGCCTCTATCAGCGCGACACTCTCAGTCAGACAGAACGGAACCAGAGCACACGACTGCAACTCCGAAGGTGCCGCTGCCCACACAATCGTCCGAGCGCGATCGACCCAAGGAGCGGAACGTTCAGCTAACGAGAACGGAGCCAGAGTTGACGACGACAACCATAGGACCATCGCCATCGAGGCAATCGTCCGAGCCCAATCAGCCACAGGAGCGGAACGTTTCCGACAAGCCAGCGGCGATAGTCACCAAGGCACCGTCGACCACTACTACCCTCGGGGTTGGCGGTCTTCGCCTTACGTCGATCGTTGGCCAGATTAAAGATGCGCGCAATGTGAACAGTCCGTGGACGCCGTTAAATACTTCGTGGTTCATGCAGGTGCTGAAGAAGACGAGGAAACGGCCGACTCTTCTAGTGTTCGGAGCCACGTGGTGCGCGCCTTTTGTAAGCGACTTCCCGATGCTCGACGGCATGCGCGATCAATACCAATCGCGGGTGTTGTTCGTAGGGTTGGTGGATGAGCAAGACACGCCGAGCACGCGCGAGCGAATAGCGCGATTGGTCGAGCCTCATGATTTCAAGTTGCACTACTTTCTGAAAGATGCCTCGATCCACCGGACGGTCTTCAAGAAGGAAGAGGTGCTGCTTCCAGCGTTTGCTCTCTTCGATGCCAATGACGAGCTCGTGGCCACGTTCGTCGGCTCACTCGGAGTGCCCAAGAATGCTGAAGCCCTGCGCGCGTCGCTCGACAAAGTTTCGGGAGAGCGACGATCTAGCGGCAATTGACGGTCCGCTGAGAATCATGAGTTCGGTCGCGCGTTCGTCGGCGCTGCGAACACCCTGCGGAGTAAGCGAGACCGAAACACGCTCCGACGACGACCAGGGCAGCTTGACTGCCAGTCCAACTCGCGAATGCTCCTAGCGCTAAGTCGCGCTCCGAGTTGCTACTTCAGCGACACTGACGAACGAACTACCTCCTATCGCTTCTTCGGCCTGCGCCTAGCTCCGATCAGAGGTACGTCCCCGTTCCCGAAGATCTCGAAGCCTGCCCAGTAGAAGGGACTCGCGAATTCGGGCGTCTCGCGGAGCGCCCGCTTGGCTTGCCAGAACGCGGTGACGACCGGCTCGCCGACGGCGAGGCGCCGGTACAACTCGGTCATCAGGTGCATGGTCGCGCGGTCGTCCGCCGGCCACAACGATCCGATCACGGCGTCGGCACCGGCGATTCGGAAGGCCAGCGCTAGGTCATAGGTGCCGCCGACATCCTGAAGTTGCGCCGTCGCGGTTCCACAGCCGGAGAGAACGACCAGAGCCGTGCCGCGGAGATCGAGATCCGCAGCCTCGATCGCCGTCAGCAGGCCGTCGTCTTCGCGGAGCGTGCCGCTGCGATTCGCACCCGCCAGCGCAAGGCCGGTGCGTAGGAAGCTCGGCTCCAAGAGGCCATCGATGCGGTTCGGCCAGAACAAGTCGGGATCTCGGGTGACAACGAGATCACTGCCGAACAGATTCTCGACCGAAGGCACATTGAAGCCATGGGCGGCGATGTGCAGGATCGCCGGCGATCCCATCCCGTCCCGCAGGGCCGCCTCCGTGGCGCTGCTCCCGGTCACGCCGCGCGTCGCGATTCCCTTCGCGGAGAGCACGCTCCGAACGGCGGTCAGCTCCTTCGCCACATCGGGCAGCGTACGAAATCCTCCCTGCACCACGCGCTGGGACGGCTGCAGCACGTGCCGGCGCGGGTCCGTCGTCTCGTACGCAGGCGCCACGACCACCGCCGTCGTGGCGGCGTCCGGCGGACGTCCTTCCTCCTCGGCGTCGTCCACCGACTGAAGCCAACTCACCGCAAAGCGGTCCCCCAGAAATCTCCCCTGTTCGTCCACGAAGGTCGTCCACGGAACAAACCGGACGAGCGAGCTGCCGAGGAGGCGGATCGCTCGCTTGTTAACGAGCCGGGCGGCGATCGGATCGAACAGATCCTCGCCCGCCCGCCGCAGGAGGGCTTTCGAGAGGTCGGACCGGATCGCGACGATACGGATCCACGTTCCTTCGAGACGCCGCACGATCGACTCTTCTTCACCGAGGTCGGTCCAAGTGACCTCGCCACGGCCCTCGACGACGACTGCCACCACGCGGCGCTTTCCCGCCGCAAGCCGCACAGGCAGGTAGCCGACGAGCGCGCCGTCCGCCCCGATGACGCCGAGAAGCCGCGGCCAGAGTTCCTCGAGCCGCAGAAGCTGGGTGCCGAGGAAGCCGCATTCCTGGGCAAGATGGCGCTCAATGCCGTCGATCGCGCCCTGGATCTGAACAAGCGCGCCGAAGTCGGGGCTTTCCCCCTCCGGAGGAGAAAGCGTCGTCGGGATGTCGACGGTTGGGATCTCGCTCCGCAGCGCATCGTCGGGAACGCGCAGTTGGATCTGTGCCCGGAGACGTCGCAGCCGCACGAGCGCGTCGACACCGGCCGCGATCTCCGCGCGCACATCCGCCTCTGTGCGAGAAGGAATCGGCGGCGACGTGACTCTCGGGCGCGGCTCGCGCGGCATCCCGCCCGGCGGATCGTCCATCGAAGGATCGACGACCCGCGTCTCTTCGTCATGCCGCGGTCTATCGGGGTGTCTTACGGGTTTTGGAATGAGCGACCGATCCGATTCCTCTGGCGGAGAAGGCGGCGGTCGAATGGGACCACCCACCGCTGCCTCGCGTGCGACGCGCAGGATCGCGTACCGATAGCGCCACATCTGGCGACGCAGAAGGATCCGCTCGATCGTTGTCCGCAGCGCGGCAGCGTCGCGCGAACCGCATCGGACGATCGGCTCGAACAGCTCCTCTTCGGTCTCGAGCTCGATCAGCACGGAGCGGAAGCGGGCCTCGCTGGCACTCGCCAGCAGAGCTTCGGCCATCTTCCGCTCGGCGCCCAGGAGGGCGTCGAGAATGCGGCGGAGGGTCGCGTCATCGCAGCTCCGGCCGTCGATCCGTGCTAGCGCTTTCGCAGAGCGATGCAGCCAGTACGGTACCCGGAAATCCATTGGAGAATGAGGTGCGCGGGCGATCTCCGTCCCCAGGGCCGCGATGCGTGTCCTCGCTTCGGCAACATCGCCTTCGCGCCGCCGGATCTCGGCGTCGAGCAGGCGCAGGCCCCAGCCGGGTTGCTCGGACCCGATGCTGCTATTCCTCAGCGCATCCTCGATGACGCTCTTTGCTTCCGCGATCCGATCTCGCCCCACGAGCAGTTCGGCGAGCTCGTATGCGCTCTCCGCCGCCCACCGTTCGCCGTTGAGCAATCGGCCTTCGTTGAGCGCCCAGATGTGACGCAGGAGGAACAAGGTGACGTCCGACGTCCCGGACGGCACGAGACGCGAGAGCACGAGCGCCCGATACCGGGAACCGCTGGCGAGATATTCGGGCCGTCCCTGCAGGCGGAGGAAGGCGTCCGCGATCGCAGCGACGATCGGGTGGTCTCCTGGAAGGTCCAGCGCGACGGCTCCGACGATCGCTTCATACACGAGTGGCTGCGCCTCGCCGGCGCGTCCTTTCTCGAGCTGCCCAACTGCCTTCTTGGCAAGACGCTCAAGGCGGCCGATGGTCCACGCCTCGGGTGGCTCTTCGGCGCTCGCGGCCATAGCGAGCAGGAGCAGGAACCCGATCCGCGCCGCCGTCCACATCATTCTTCGATCCGGTCCAGCGCATCCGCAGCGGCGGTGAAGGCCGCGCTGGCGTGGTTCTTCAGCCCTTCGCCTTCGAAGAGACGGCCGGCCTCTTCGAATCGCTCGTACGCGAGCCAGAACTCGCCCCGCGCGTAGTAGACGTGGCCTAGGCCGTAGAGTCCTGCGGCCGTGACGTCCACCGCCGGATCGCGGCGTGCGGCTTCGTACCACGTCTCGGCCTCTGCGAGCAGGCCCGTGGCGAGATAGGCGTCGCCGAGGGCTGCTTCGACCTCGCCCGTGCCGAGCACCTCGGCCACTTTGTGGTAGAGCGGAATCGCGGCGGCGTAGAGCTGGTGCCGCGCGTAGAGGTTCGCGAGGAGAAGGCTGCGTGTCGCTTCGTCGGGGATCGTCTGGATCGTTTTGGCGCTCGCCTCGACGGCCGCGGATTCTTGTTCGTCGAGACGGCGTACCCACAGCATGCCCGGTTCGATCTCCGGTCGGTGGCCGTCATTGCTGCGGGGAGCGATCTGCAGGCTCACGACTCCGCCCGGCGGCACTTCCGGTTCCGAGGACGGATAGGAGGCGGAACACGTCGTGCCGCTGCGCTTGCGCGGCGCCTTGCGCGGCGTGCAAGTGATCCGGTCGCTGGGCAGCATCACCGCCCAGGCGACGTCGCCGCGCACAATGACGTCATACGCGACAGAGCCTTGGGAAGGAGTCCATTCGATCCGCGGCCGGCCTTCCATGACGGCAGTGTTGCGGGGACTCTGCAGGATTGCGACGTCCGGCGCCGTTTCGCGGCGGGTCGCCCGCTCTAGTACCAGCGCGCCGTCGACGGTCCGTAGCCGGCCGCCGCGCGGGACCAGCGAGTGATACGTGCCGGCAGGCAACGCCGCTCCTGCGGCGCACACCGGCTCCGCGAGGGTAACCGCGGCGCCGGCGGAGACGGTGATGAAACGCTCGTTGGAGCAGACGAGAGCGGCCTTGCTCGCCTCCGGCGCGATAATCCGGTCTCCCGCGGCGACGACACGCAGGACATAGCCGCGGCTGACCCGCGTCGTGTGACCGCCGAGGTTGAGGGTGATGTCTCCGGTGACCTCAGTGAAGATCGCGGTCAGTGCGGTGGATGCCGACGTTTGCGCTACGGCGGGCAGCGGCGCCGTCCACAAGGCGATCACGATGGGTAGTGCCTTTTTCATCGTTGGTCTCCGCAGCCGCGATTTCGCCGGAGCTCCCGCGCCTGTAAAGCCCACTGCGTCGTCGCTCCCGGGTCGAGACGCGAGATCTCGTGCATATCCTCGCATGCCGCACGCGTCTCGCCGGCGCGCGAACGGGCCTCGGCCAGCCAGAAGAGGATCTCCATTCGTGACAATCGATCGGCGTTCCCCGCGCGTGCGAGCGCGTTGCGCAAATGCGTGATGGCTTCGTCGACGTGGCCTGCGCCGAGTGCGGCGCGGCCGAGATTCTTGTGGAGCGGCAGCAGATGGGGATCGGCGCGGAGACCTCGCAAGAGGATCGACATCGCGTCCGCCGGCCGCTGCAGGCGGAGGTAGATGTTTCCCATCTCGTTGTAGGCAGGGCCATGAGCGGGCTCTAGCTCAATCGCGCGCTGCAGCGACTCCAGCGCTTCCTCGTCGCGGCGCACGCTGGCCAGCAAATTGCCCAGGTTGTAGTGATAAGCGGCAACATCGGGTGCGTGGGTGACCGCGGCGCGCGCGTGCGTCATCGCGGCATCGAGCCGTCCCGACTCCGATTCGAGCAGGGAGAGGTTGGAATGGACGGGCGCACTGCCGGAGTCGATCGCCAGTGCGGCAGCGAAGGCGTGCCGTGCGCTCTCGACGTCGCCGCGGCTCATCGAGGCCACCCCGTCGTGATTGAGCCGCAGCACTTCCGCGGTGCGCCGGCTGCGTAGCCACCCGATGCTCGACGCGACGAGCAGCCCGGCGAGCAATACGGCCAACAGGTATCGCAGCCACCGTCCGTGCCTGCCGGATCCGGCGCCGGATTCAGGCATGGCCGTCGCGGTGACCTCGCCCGAGGCATCTCCGCCCTCTTCCTTCAATTTCGCAACGATCTTTGCGGCGAAGCTCTCCGGCCTGACCTGCCGCAGGTCGACGTACGCGACCGTCGGCGGAATGCCGGGAAGCTGCGTGTCATCGAACCGCGCCGGAAGAATGTACTCCCGCTTCTCCGTGATGGCGCGTGCGAGCGCGCTGCGCCGCTCGGCACGCGTCCACATCGACCGTGCATAGTGGGCCGAAATGAACATCACGACGTAGCGCGACCTATTCTGGTAGATGTCGTCGAGCGTTTCGACCAGATCCTTTCCCCACAGGTACACCTGGGCATCGTGATCGTAGAAGACACGGACGTTCTGCCGAGTGAGAGCAGCGGCAACCGCTTCGACGAATTCTCGATCGGAGCCGGCGAACGTCAGCGCGACGTCGTAGGTGTCTTGCATGCGTGGTCGACTGGGTCGCTCTCTCCTAGGAGTGGCCACAACCACGCTTTCCCTACCCCGTACCTACACCGCGAATGAGTGACCGGCTTGGGTGTCCATCGTTCTTCGGGACAGCGGGACGCACCGTCACGGTGAAGAGCTGTCCATGATGGGGGCGAATATCAGCCCGCATGCGCGGCGCTCGAACCGTCACGACGTCGAGAAAGCGTCTGCGATCGTCGCGCGGAGCTCTGTAAGTGCGGCTCTTCCGGTTGCGCGCGGAAGCGGAAATACGAACACCGGTATCCGATGCGGCAACGCTGCGAGTGCGGCAACCAGCGCCGTAATTCGACGTGGCCCCACGGTCAGGACGATGATGGCCGCCGGCTGGTCTCCCGCCCACCCTGCCAAGGTGTCGCGGAGAAGCGAAAGCTTCCGGACGAACACGTTCTTGAGGCCCTCGCCGCCGAGGTCCACTTCAACCGCGACCGCTGCTTCGGTCTCTCCGGAAGCGCCGCGCCGCAACGCGAGAAGGTCCGGGATTGCAGCGGGCCTAAGAGTCGCGAGCTTTCGCCGGAGGCTCCAGCATGGTGCGACGTCCAGCCTTGCAGACAAGCGCCGCAAGGCCAGGCCGGCATCAACGACCCAGAGCTGGTGCGCGAGATCTTTCAGCGCAACCGCTTTCTCTGGAACGAAAATCGCGCCGTCATCAACGCCGCGCTCGAGCAGCGCACCTCGGCCGCGCGTGGTCGTGCGGAGCAGGTTTACGCCCACGCGGTTCCAGCGCTCCACGGCGACATACCCCGCAGCGGCAAGCCGACGAACACACCGGGATACGACCGTCGCCGATCGGCCTGCGAAGAGCGCGTCTTCAAGCTGGTACTGCGCGACCTGATACCACGCACTGATGTAGCGGAGCGCCTCATAATCGCGCACGGGCAGGCACGCTGCGATTCGTGGATCGCGCGCCGGAGAAGCAATCGGGCCGTCCATCGCACTGTCGGTCGCTCACACCACTCGCAACGTCGCCGAACACTGATCGCAGGTAATGGTCTTGAACGTCGTCGTGCAGAACGAACACCGCAGGACGGAGCTCGGTTCGGTCGCGCGACACTTGGCGCAGGTCGCCATGCGGTTGAGCGGGTTCTGATGGTGACAGTACGGGCACTCCATGAAGCCGGTACGGATGCGCTCAATCGCAAGCAAATCTTTTCGCAGCTGCAGGAGCCATTTCACCAACAGCACTGGCGCGGCGAGGGCATACATCAATCCAAGTGCGCCAAACTTCAGGAAGGATTTCTGAAGGCCCGTCATTGCTCCTCCCTCTCACCTCGCCGGCGCGCCATGCTGCGTGTTCGGATGCTCCGCTGGAGGCGCGGCGGGCGTGGCCCTGACCGCACGATCCAGCAGTCCGTCTGCGCGTCGAGTGCGCGCGCGGCAGAGGTGATCGGAAAGATTGAGCCGAACCGGATTGCCTTACGCGTTCTCAGTACGCGCCAGGTCGCCGTGTGCAGAGTTCCACCAGAAACAGCAGGTACGCATCCACGTAGGCGGTAGCAGCGATCACGTGCTTTCGCCGAACAACGACACTCACGAGATAGAGTGGCCCGTGTGTGGTGGAGCTTGGGAGGATCATCTGCCGGTCGAGGATCACATGAATCCTCAACTGCGCGTCGAATTCCTCTCGGAGGCTCTTGCGCAAGCGGACCCAGTAATGTGACGGTATGTCGAGCATTCCCGATGCATGAAGAACCGGGAGTACACGTCTGATGGTGCGATTCATAGGCGTGGGGTGGACATGAATGTAGGAGATGCCGCGGGTGCGGCTCCGGTCGCTCAACTATCAGATTTTGGTAGCCCTCCTGTTCGTCGCATTTGCAGTGACGGTTGACGAAGTTCATGACTCGCCCTCCCGCTTGCCGCCAAGGATTCGGCGGAGCTGATCGAGGCCGGCAGAGACTTCCGAACCGGACGCTGATCGCGCTCGCGCGGGGTTCTCGGCGATCTGCTGCTGGCCGACGACCTCCCCTTCCCACTCCGCGATGAGGCGCGCGGCGACCTCCATACTGATCATCGAACGGGGTGCGATGTACCGATCGAAGATCTCCAGCAGTTCCTCGGCTGAGCGTCCAACGTTGGTTGCCGGGTCTGCAACGTTCGGCGTTCGGCAGAGGAAGGCGGGATGCCCCTTCGCGAGGAAATAGAAGTGCTGCTGCGGAAGCGACTGCATGATGCGTTCGAACTCGCGGCGCCGCTCACCGTCCGTGCGATGGTCCGTCGGCTCATGGAGGACATGCGGGTAGAGCAGCTCCGCCTCGTCCGGGCGCGTCTGGAAGATCGACCACGTGTGCGTGTTCAGGAGGATGTTCTCGACCACGGGCCCGGGCAGCGTTCCGCTCAGGCTCTGCGCGCAGAGCGTCAACGAGACGTTGACGCTGCGGAGCGTTGCGAGCGCCGTCTCGACGATCTGCGTTACTTCGGGAGACCCGCCGAGGAGCTTTGGCACCTCCTCAAAGATCAGCGACAGGTGTGCGTCCGTTGCGCGGCGGGGCGCGGCGAGCAGGCGACGGATGACATGCCACCGGAACCGGGCATGGCCGAGCGACTGCGGCTGCGTGTTCGTCGTCCCGAAATTCGCGAGGATCCACCGCGGCCGCTTGGGGAGCCCGAGCTTGTCGAGCTGCGCCGGTGGAACGCTCGTCGCGTAGCGGTACTCCGGAAACGCCTGCTCGCTCCAGAGCCGGCGCAAGAACGCATCCTGCGTCTGCTTCGCCGTGATGTGCTCGAGCGCGGAGAAGTACTGGCGAACGTCCGGACTCTTCACGCGCGCGAGCACCTGCGTGCGGTAGGCAGGTTCGCGGAAGAAGCGGAGCGCGAAGTTGAAGTTCGGCGGGTAGCGAAGGTCGTTCAGTAGGAAGCTCCACATGAAGAGCACCTGCCGTAACGAGTCACTGTACGTGACGTCGGAGGCTTCGATCGTGACGCGGGTGTGCAACTCCGCCGCGTAGGCGTCGGTCATCGCGCCGTCGCTGTTGTCGTACGGCGCGGTCGGTGTGATGCGGTCGCGCGTCCAGTCGATGACGTGGACGGCGCGCGCGATCTCCTCGCGCGTCGCGTCGTCGGATGCGAGCCACCAGGCCGCCATGTGCTTCTTGAGCTCGACGAATGTCTCGGTCTTCGGGTCGAAGAGCTCGCACTCGAATCCGCCGCGCAGGCCGAGAGCTGCGCGCTGCAGGAAGCGGTCGATGATCGCGCGCGTCTTGCCGCTCCCGGTCGCACCGAGGATGACGTTGTGCCGATCGAACGTATCGAGCCGCACGCGCAACTCGTCGCCTCGCTCGAGCAAGCCGACCAAAATCGCACTCGCACCGGCGAGCGCTTTCATCGCCTGCTGATGCGCGTCCCGAACGGAAAGCGTGGCGCCGGAAGCGCGGGAACGCTCATACGCGAGCGCAGCTTCGCGCATCCCCTCTTCGTTCGCGCGGAGAAACCAGTTCACGAGGTTCATCGTTCTGTTCCGCGCTACCATCGTTCACGATCGGCGGCGTTCCGCGTTCGAACCTGCAGGTTGTAACGCGGAGCGGCGACCGTGCCGCGATCCCCAGGTGCTCGAGGACTGCAGTCGGAACGCGGTGCGACCGGCTGAGAGTCTTCGTTGGTTCCTCGCGGCGACGGCCGCAACTCGTTGCCATCCATGGCCGTCACTCGTTCGACGACGCGATGAGCAATCTGCGCGTCTAGACCGACATGCCGTGTGCCTGCTCGAACTCCGCTAATCGGTCGATTGCGAGCATGAGCCGTTTGAGGACAGCCGGGTCGATGCGCACGTACGTACTGAGGCCACCACGGAACGCCGCGTCGAGCGCGCTGTCCGCCGCGTCGAGCGCGCTGCCTCGAACGGCAAGGAGGAGCCGTAACCGTTGCCGCAGAATCGGATCTGTTGTGGGCTTCGCCATAGGGGTAGAAGGTTAGGTGTACCGCGTCGACGAACCGCGAACGGACGGTTCTCCTGGATGGCCGAAGATTGGCAAGTGGGACCGCAGGCCTCCTCCCGTCGAATGCACCGGAGGGGCGGTTCGCCTGATTCCGTGGGCTGTCGCTCATTGCTGCGGTCCCGAGGGCGGCTGGTTATCAGCAAGGAAGGCGAAGAGATCCTGCTGCCGGCGCGAGCGCTCGATCGGCGTCTTCTCCGGCAGTCGCACCTGCTTCTTCGCCGGATCGTCGCGCAGCCATTTGCGGAATGCGTACGCTCCGTACGCGACCACGATCGCGAGAAGCAGTGCGGCTGTCGTTGCTATCGGATGGTGTGAGTACGAGACGGTGACACCTTCGGGAAAGAAGAGCCCGACGATGAGGGATGGCAGGAGCGCCGCGACGAAACAGAACCCTGCCCATCGCCGGAGTGCTGCGCCGAATTCGGTCATACGGATCGGTAGGCTCAGAATGAAGAGCGCAACTGCGGCTGCGAACAGAAGTCGAATCACGAGTTCTCCTGCACTCTCAAAATCACTCTCAATTCGTGTCCACGGAGCCTCGTTTGAGAGCGTACTTTTCGTGGACACTCATCGAGCGACGCTTCAGCTAATCATCTGGATCTGCTGGAGTTGCAGGAGGTTGGGCCGACTCGGAAGATGTGGGGCGATCGGGTTCGAATCCCGTATGCGCTACCAACTTAAATCCCACCCACTCAGCGAATTCGCAGAATCGTTTCGGACCAGGACGGCGACCACCCGATACGATGACTGAATGCCCACCCAGCCATTTCGAGTCGCGATCGCATGCACGTTTGCAGTCGCGCTCCTGCTCTGCACCACGACCCTCACCGCCCAGACGAGCAACTGCACCGCGGGCAGCAGTGTTCCGGCCAAAGCGGTCTGCAGCGCTGCAGAGAGTCTGCTCGCGACACTCTCGGCGGCACAGAGGAACGGCGTTCAATACGCCTTCAACCGCACCACAGCCTCGACCAAATGGTCGAACCTTCCGTGCGGTGCTGCCTGCAACAACGGCTTGCAGTTCAGCACCTTGTCGGCGACGCAGCTCGAAGCCGCGCTCGCCGTGGCGCAGGCGGCGCTCTCGAACGCGGGCTACGGCACCTTCGACGGCATCCGGATGGCCGACGACGTCCTCGGCTCCCTCGGCGCGCCCAACGTGTACGACAGCGGGATCTACTTCATCGCGTTCATCGGCACGCCGTCGTCGACCGGAGAGTGGATCCTCCAGCTCGGCGGCCACCATTACGCGCTCAACTTCTACTATCACGGCTCCGTCGAGAGTCCGACGCCGTACTTCACGGGGATCAACCCGGACGCGTTCACGCTCAACGGCCAGAGCTACGCGCCGCTCAAACCGAAAATTGACGCGATGAAGGCGATGATCGCCGGCCTCGATGCCACGCAGCGCGCCGCGGTGAAGCTCAGTGGAACGTTCGGCGACGTTCTGCTCGGTCCCGGCGCGGACAATGTCTTCCCGACGCCATCGGGACTGAAGGTCTCGACACTGTCGGCGACGCAGCAGGCACTCGTCGTCGACGCGATGGAGGCGTGGGTCAATGACACGCCGAGCGGCGTCGCTTCGGATTTTCTCGCCGCTTACACGAGCAGCAGCGCGCTCGAGAACACATATATCGGCTGGGCTGGAATCAACGCCAGCCTCGCGACTCAAGGCTCGTACATCCGCATCGACGGCCCCCGTGCGTGGATGGAGATCGTCGTGCAGGGCCCCGCCGCGACTCCCGGCCAGGTTCACTATCACGCGATCTGGCGCGATGAGACGCTCGACTACGGAGGTGACGGCACGCTCGTGCTCGACCCTGGAACGATCGCGTTCGCGGAGACGAGCTACGCGGTCGTTGAACGTGCGGGCGTCGCGACGATTCAGATCGAGCGCAGCGGCGGTACGGCTGGAGCGGTGAGCGTCGCATACGCCGTAGTCGGAGGGACGGCAACCGCCGGGAGTGATCTCGATTCGGTGAGCGGTGTGCTGACCTGGGCCGATGGCGAGAGCGGCAGCAAGAGCTTTCAGATTCCGATCCTCGACGACCAAGTCGCCGAGGGCGACGAGACCGTCGTCTTCACGCTGAGCAGTGCTGCCGGTGGCGCGGCGCTCGGCAGTCCGGCTTCGACCATGCTGACGATCGACGACGACGATGGGACGCGCCGACACCGCGCGGTCCGGCACTGACAGTGAAGCCGATGCGGCTGTGGTCTGCCATGCTGCTGATTACTTCGGTGACGTTCGCAGCGCCCGATGCATTCACCCATCCGCTCCCCGACAGCACGATCTTTCTCGACGTCGGTCGTGAGCAGGTCGAGGCGGAGCTGCGTCTTCCTGCCGCGCAGTTCGAGATCGGCTTCGGCAAGCCGGTGCCTCGCACCAGCGGAGCGCTCTCCGCCGGCATGCAGCGCGACATCGCACGCTACGTCGCCGATCATCTGACCGCTTCCCATCGGGACGGCACGGTGTGGTGCACCGAAGTGCGTGACGTCGAGATCGTGATCGAGCCAGGTGCCCGGCATTCGGAAGCAGGCGTCGCACATCTCTACGTGACGGCGGCGCTCGTTCCACCGTCACAGCCGACTCCGCGCAACTTCGTGCTTCGAACGGACCTCGTCGTGCACGAGTTGCTCACGCACCGGCTCTTCGTCTACCTTCGCCGCGACTGGAAACTGAAGGCGGCGACCGTCGAGCCGTTCGTCCTCGGCCGCATAACGTACCGAACGAGCAATCTCGCAATCGATCTCTTCCAGGACAGCGAGTGAAGCCATCGGACAACTCCACGGCCGTCACGTTGGCCAGGCAAGCCCGCTCGCCGCGGCGATGAACGCTGCACGCTGCAATCCCGCCTCGAACGCCTCATCCGGCGCATTCGTCTAGGGGTCTCTCACGGCGGTAACACGGGTTCGAATCCCGGATGCGCTACCAACTCGAGATTCCTCGCGGCCGGCTGAAAAGCGGGCCGTTTTCTTCTGTCGGTGGCTCTTGGGTGCATGGGCGATACGTTGGCCATCTTCACGAAGGACTGCCGGGGCAAGCCGAGTTCGAGTGACTAAACAAGGTCCGCCTTGAGTTACGGCCTCCGTCAAGGTATAATTCCGGATCTCACCTCTTCAGCATGAATGTAAGACATCGGGGACGCCACTTGTGGCCGGGCTCGGCGGCGACCGTTCTGTCAACCGACAATTACGTTTGGACACTTGTGTCCGCCGTCATTGACTTCTGCCGATCCGGGCCGGAGACTTCATTGGAACAGATTCCGCTACCAATCATTCTCGAGACAGCCGTATCATTCGCTGACCGCCATCTAGGAGGCGCCCATTGCTGCAGCACGACGACGACATTTCCATCGACTTCGACGACGACGAGCCTTTCACGAGCCCGGAGGACGATTTGCCGGCGGGTTTCTCGGCCTTCCATCAGCGCTTCCCCGCGATCGTTTCCGAGCACTTCCGCGAACCCGAGCCCGAAACGCCCAACGCGACGACGACGGCCGATGACGCCGACCTGCAGCGCCGCATCAACGACTTCCTCGAGACCCTTATCCGTCCGAGAAGGTGATCGGAAGGCCCTCCGCGCGCAGGGCTCGCGGCGGAGGCGCGCGTGACCCAGACGCCGCCCTCACCTCCTGTTCCCCTCATTGACACCAGCGGCTTCGCGACGATTTACCTGACCCTACCGGCGGGATCGTTTCTAGAGGAATGGGGCGAAGCGAAGCAGCGCCTCCATTCCGTCACCGGCGCCGTGCATCAGGAGCCCGAGCTCCTCTATATCCTCGGCCAGGCCAGCATGGCCGCACGCCTGCAGCTGAAGGATTTTCGTGGACTGATCAAGCGCGTCTATCCGAATGCCGGCTCCCGAACCATCGTCGCAAACACCGTGTTCTCGACGCCTTACGTGATCAACCGCGCCCCGGCGCCTACCGGGAGCGAGACTGGTTCCCTCTTCCGGTTCATGACCCATATGCGCGTTCGCCGCACCGTCTATGTCAACGATCCGGTTCTCGCCGAGTCATTCATCGTGGACGAGTTGCGCAACCTGACGGCCGGCGACGGTGCAGCGGTGGCCATCGACGCGGGCATCGGCTGGGCGGATTTCGTTCTCTCCGGAGCGATGCAGGTCGGCCAGTTCGACCGCTTCCTCAACTGGCTCGTCGCCTTCAACGACCTGCGCATTCCGTTTGACGTTGGCGGCGCCGGATATGTCTTCAAGCGGACCCTGACGCTGATCGGCTATCCGTGGAAGAGCGAAAAGGATCAGGCGGCGCCGATCATCAGCGGGTTCAAACACCCGTCGAAGGCGCTGATCTTCATCCGTGCGAAACGCGGCCGTCTGGCCGAGGTCAAGCACGCGCTGGAGACAAACTTCGATCCCGTCGACGTCGGGTTCGTCGATGGCAAGCTCGACGTCGTCGCAGTCTGTTCCAATCCCCAGCCGAGCTTCCTGCAGCAGCATCAGGATTTCTTCCTCCGCGCCAAAGAACACTCCATCGAGCGGATGGAAACACACCTGATGTTCGACTCGAAGAACAGCGATGCGCTCGCGCCGCGTTACCCGGCCTCTTCCGACTGCCATTGCGACCGCCTGGCCGAGTTGATCGACCGCTTCGTCGAGGGCGGCGCACTTCACGTACTTCCGATCGGCACGGCCACGGCGATCAAGAACATCGGGTTTCTCTCCTCGTCGAACGCGCGGGACTCTGCCAGCTGCTGCGACGCGCGGCCGGCCATCGTGGCGATTTGGAAAAGCCTCAATCGGCTGGTCAAACGAATCAGCGGGCAACAGGCGCGAAGTCAGGAGTTCGGCATTCCCGAGGATCTCAGCCTGCTGCTGGCGCGCAATATTCGAAAGAACATCGAGCGGATCGACCTCTGGCTGCTTTCGGCGGATCGCGTTCTTCGCCAGCGAACCGTCGGCTCGTTCGAGGAGTTTCTCGGACAAAGCGACCGCTCTCTGTCCTACGGAGGCGGCGTGCAGAAGGGACTGCTCGTCTCGGACTGTCTGATGAACGACTTCTACGCCAAGATGAAAGGCAGCAGAGTCGAGTTCCGCTTTGCCTCCGTCTACGACTCGGTCGATCACATCATGAGCATCGTACGCACTGGGATCGTACGCATCCCGGTGACGAAGGCGTTCCACGTTCCCGGGTCCTTGCCGGATCTGTGGCACGAGGTGGGCTGCTACGAATTCTTCCGCGTGCTACCACCCTCGCGATTCAAGCAGCCGGTATCAGCGGCGTGGTACCGCGATCTCGCCGACTACTTCGGCGATCTCATCGCGCTCGTTCACGGCTTCGATCTCGACTTCCATCGCTTCGCGACAGCGCTGGTGCATGGGTGGCACGAATGGAAGACGCGCGATGAGTCGCAGGTCGCGCCGCAATCGCGCGAGTCGGCCGATTCGAAGGAGTGGCATTTCGCGCTCCTGCTGAACCGACTCATCGTGGCGCTCGAATTCTACATGGAAGTGGAGCAGCCGCAGCTCACGACGGACAGGGGCAAAGTTCATGCGAGTGCGTTCCTTTACATGCAGGACCTCGCGACGAGCTATCTCGGCAACCGTGTAGCCAAGCATCACAAGCTTCGCAGCGTCCGCGCGCTGAGGAATCTGAGGTCCGGTAGAGCCGATCTGGAGCTCCTACGCAGGCAGATCAGCCAGCAGGACATCGAGCGCGCCCACGAGCGAGCGACACGTCCCGTTTCTACCGTCACTCTATCCGCGCAGCCAGCGCCACTCATGCGATTCGAGAAGAGCACCGATCTCAACGCCACGTTTCGCGACCTCTATCTGGCCATTGAAGAATCGCGGAATCCGGTCAGCCTCAAGGCCAGGAGCGCTTTCGCGCCCATGGCCGCTCTGGCACGTAGCGCGGCCATCGAGTACTACCGGCGGATGGCAAAGAAGCCGTGAGAATGCCTCGAGCGCGGACCCACAAGTGAATGATACCGATGAGATCCAATCGCTCCCGAAAGCCATCCAGAAACTGAGGTGGCTCGAGAAGTACTTCTTCGACGAGTCTGAGTGGACCCCGCACAAATTTCCCTTCGGCCTGTGGTTTCGCGGTCATTCAAGACGAGGGCTGGAGTTGCAGCCGCGCGCGTTTCGGCGATGCTTGCAAGCCCCGAACGAGAACGAGCAGGGTTGCTGGGATGAGACCAACGTTTACGAGCATTTGAAGCTTCTCGCACCCAGCCACGAGCAAACCTACCATTCGCCATTCGACTGGCTGTGTCTCATGCAGCATTACTCCGTCCCAACACGGCTGTTGGACTGGTCGGAGAGTATCCTCGCTGCCCTCTATTTCGCGGTCAAAGACCATCCGAACATTGATGGCGAATTGATCGTTCTGAACGCGAAACACCTCAACCGGAGAAGTAAGCAAAGGCCGACAATTGCGACGGCAGACAGCGGGCACGTCGTCATCCGCGCCGAAATGGCCACAACTCGCTCGCTGAGGAAGCTGCGCGCGAGGGAAAGCGTGAGGAGGGCGGTTGCCGAAGATCCTGTCGACCTGAATCGCCACTGGCTCCATCTCTGCCTCCGCCCAATCGCGGTTTTTCCGCGACGATTGAACAACCGCATGATTTTCCAAACAAGCGTCTTCACGCTTCATGGCGGGAAGGTCTACAGCGACGAGATGCGGCAACACTATTCGAACCGCGATCGGATACCGAGGCCGATCACCCTCCAGCAAGTTCATGACGAGGATCCCGAATCCAAACCCGTTCTGAAACGGTATTCGATACCGTGGCATAAGAAACCCGAGATCCTGGATGATCTATTCAGGCTGGGCGTCCATGAGGCGTTGCTGTTTCCGGAGATCGATCGACAGGCCGCCTACCTCCCACGGCTGTGGTGGTACACCACGACGCCCGACGGTCACGGCCCTGCGTGACGGACTGTTTCGCACCCGTCTCAGTGGCGCGTCGCCGACCTGATATATCCTTAACTCCCGCATCCAAGGAGGTAGTGAGTGGCCGATCGTCGCAGCAACGAGCTCGTGATCGAGTGGCATCCTGTCGATGCCGACCAGAGGGAGGCCGGTGAGGATGACGAATCGACCGTTCGACGACCCCACCCCGGCGTTGGGTCAGCGGAGGACCGGGCCGCATGACCTCCCTCCTGATCAATCTGATCCCGGCCGAGATTCTGAAACGGCTCGACGCGGACCAGGTCGTGCTGCTCTGCAACGACGATCTGGATGCCCGCATCCTCGGTACTACCGATTTCGATCCAGCGTCGCTGCAGGAGATCGCTGGCTTGGAGTCGCTGTCGGACCTGCGCCGCCGGGAGGGCGTCTACTCGATCACCACCACGGTGATGCGCCTGACACCGTCCGTCATCCACACTGCCACGAACGACTTCGAACATGGCGAGCAGATCGCCTCCGAGCTTCAGACGTTCCTCGAGCGCGAAGGACAGGTTTACATCGTCTACGTCGTAACGCACTTTAACCAGAAGCCGCTGGAGGAGATGACGGTCTTCATCGGCGGCGACTGCTATCGCACCGGCCGTGAGATCAAGGATCTGGAGACCGTTCTAACCCGGACCAAGAATCTGGCCCATGCGATGATCCGGAAGGCGGTGATCGTTTTCCCGGATATCCCGGCACTCCACGGCGGCAAGAAAGGCGAATGGATCATCGTCGACCGCTCGGGCCGCAAGGTCGACGGGATCTCCGACGATGCCGTCGTAGCGCTCGGTACGCTGATCATCCCCAAGGGCATCAGATTCCTCAACCAGTACAAGGAAAAGCGGGCAAAAGAGAAGGGCATCTACGACGCCTTCCCGGCTCAGAACTCGATTCGTCCCGACACCGCATCGCCCGATGTTCTCTCGGGACCGAACTGGAGAACGATGTGCGATGTCTGGGCGAAGCGCGGCGTCAATCTCTCCTTCGTGACCTGCCTCCCGGCGCACCTGGGCGGGCCGGTGGTGCCTTCCGCTCATCCCACCGGGTACGGCGTGGTGGCAACCGCCCTGAAGCTCGTCGACCATCGCCTCGGCGCCGACGCCAGGCCGAAAACCCGGTTTCTGCTCGAAGCGCTGGGAGGCGTCGGCCGGGCAACGGTCGAGGCACTCATTAAAGAAAAAGGGATCTCTCCCGATCAGATCACAGCCTTCGACAAATCGGCCGAGGCTTGCAAGCTCGTCTCAGATCAGTGGGGCGTCGAAACCATCGCCATGCAAAGCAGCAGCTTCTATGAGGCACTCGATCCGAGCCGGAAATACGACGTCTGGATCAACAACGGCGAGGGAGACAACACACGTCCCGAGCACATCCAGATGCTGCTCGATTGCGGCGTGCGCGTGTTCTGCGGCGCGGCCAACAACTTCCTAAAGCTCACGGACAACGAGAACCGCAGTCCCGACCATCTGAAACGCGAGTCTTTGCAGAAGATCTTTGCCGCGGGCGGATGGGCGTGGCCCGACGAGGCCGCGAGCGGCGGCGGCTGGACGTTGGCGGTGGTCGATGTGCTGACCCGCGCGAAGGGAGAGCATTCATCGTCCGAGGCTGCGAAGCGGCAGATCCTGGCGACGATCATCGCCCGCAACGAGATGCTCGTGGATGCCGTCGTCGGCGACGCGTCGGCCGGCGGTAATGCGGACGGCGAGACGATCTGGCACGGTGTGGAACAGATCATCAACGATCGGATCGCGGCCACGCTCGCCAGAGACATTCCGCGCGACGAAATCCTGGCCGCCGCCGATGTCACCGGATGGCGGCTGACCTGACCACACGAGCGCGAGAACGACCATGAGCGACCCATTCGAGAACGAATACCGCCATCAGGCGCTGGAGTCGAAATGGCAGCGCCGCTGGCTCGAGAGCGGTATCGACCAATCTGACATCGATCCCGACCACTCCCGACCCAAGCATTACGCGCTGACCATGCTGCCCTATCCGTCGGGCGATCTGCACATGGGGCACTGGTACGCCATGGCTCCTTCGGATGCACGAGCGCGCTTCATGCGCATGCGCGGCTACAACGTCCTCTTCCCGATGGGCTTCGACGCATTCGGCCTCCCCGCCGAGAACGCCGCCATCAAGCGCAACGTCCATCCGAAGGAATGGACCTACGCCAACATCGAGCGGATGCGCGGCCAGCTTCGTTCCATGGGGACGATGATCGACTGGCGGCGGGAGATGATCTCGGCCGATCCCGAGTACTACCGCTGGACCCAGTGGCTGTTCCTCAAGCTGCACGAACGCGAGCTCGCGTACCGGAAGAGCGCCGCCGTCGACTGGTGCCCGAGCTGCAACACGACTCTGGCGCGCGAACAGGTTTGGGGTGACGACCGCCACTGCGAGCGCTGTGAGACGCCGGTCACCCGCAAAGAGCTGGCGCAGTGGTTTTTCAGGGTCACGCATTATGCCGAGGAGTTGCTGGACTTCTCCCAGCTCGACTGGCCGGAGCGCGTGCAGACACTGCAGAAGCACTGGATCGGCCGATCCACCGGATCATGGATCACCTTCGAGACCGACACCGGCGCGCGCGTTGAGGTCTTCACCACGCGCGCCGACACCCTCTGGGGCGTCACGTTCGTCACACTCGCTCCCGAGCACGAGCTGGCCCGCGCCTGGGCGCAGGAGTCGGCGGAAGTGGCCGGGTACCTCGATCAGACCGCGCGCACATCCGACATTCAGCGCGAGACGGTCGATCGAGAGAAGACCGGCGTCTTCACGTGCCATTACGCGATCAGCCCGGTCACGGGCGAGCGCATTCCGGTCTGGGTTGCCGACTACGTTCTCGCCGGCTACGGCACCGGCGCAGTCATGGGAGTTCCCGCGCACGACGAGCGCGACTTCGCATTTGCGAAGAAGTTTGGCCTCGACATTCGCATGGTCATCGAGCCCGAAAACGGAGAGCCGCTTTCGCCGGCCGCGCTCTACACCGGATATGGCCGGATGATCGACTCCGGTCCGCTCACCGGCACGCCCGGCGACCGTGCCGTCGACGCCGCAGTCGCGCACGTTCAATCCCTCGGCGCCGGACGGCCCGGCGTGCAATACCGGCTGCGTGACTGGCTGGTGTCGCGGCAGCGCTACTGGGGCTCACCCATTCCGATCGTCTACTGCGCGAACTGCGGAATCGTGCCGGTGCCGGAGAGCGAGCTGCCCGTCATGTTGCCCGACGACATCGAATGGCGTCCGACCGGCGAGAGCCCGCTGAAGCTCCATCCAACATGGCGGAGCACGACCTGCCCGCGTTGCGCGGGGCCTGCCGAGCGCGAGACCGACACGCTGGACACGTTCCTCTGCTCGTCGTGGTATCACCTGCGCTATCTCAGCCCGCAGTACCGCGACGGGCCATTCAATCAGAACGAATACAACTACTGGATGCCCGTCGACACGTACACCGGCGGCATCGAGCACGCCACGATGCACCTCATCTACACACGCTTCTTTCACAAGGGATTGCGCGATGCCGGCGTGACGCGTGGCGATGAGCCGATGATTCAGCTTCGCAACCAGGGAATCATCCTCGGCGAAGACTCCGAGAAGATGTCGAAGAGCCGCGGCAACGTCATCGCTCCCGACGACCTTCTGGCGGACTACGGCGCAGACACTATGCGCGCGCACCTGATGTTTTTCGCTCGCTGGGATCAGGGCGGCCCGTGGAGCAGCGAGGGTATCTCCGGCACCGCGCGCTGGCTGCGACGAGTCTGGGCGACGTATCTCGACGAGCGCGAGCCCTCTGGAACGAGCGAGGAGAGCACGCGGCACCTCCGCCGCAAACTGCATCAGACCATCCGGTTGGTGACGCACGACTTCGAGTCGTTTGAGTTCAACACCATCATTGCCGCGCTGATGTCGTTCCAGCGCGAGATGAGCCGCGCCTTTGACGACGGCTGTTCGCCCGAAGTGTGGAAGGAGACACGCGAGACCTACCTCCGCCTCATCGCACCGGTCGTGCCTCACATCGCTGACGAGTTGTGGGAACGCCTCGGAAAACGTGAATCGGTTCACAGGCAGGAGTGGCCGACCGGGAGTGCCGAACTGGCAGCCGAGGAGGAGATCACGGTGGCGGTGCAGGTCAACGGAAAGATGCGTGCCCGCCTGACCGTGGCCGTCGACGCCAGTGATGATGAGCTTCGCCAACGCGCGCTGACTGACCCTGCAGTCATGCGTCACATCGAAAACCTCACCGTGCAGCGTGTGATCGTCGTCCCGCTCAAACTGGTCAGCATTGTCGCCGGGTGAGGCCATGGCGCCGTCGCTGCCGCTTCGGACCGCGCGCCTGCTTCTTCGGCCGGTGCGCGACGGCGCTCTCCCTCGCCTCTTCGCCATCCTCGGCGATGCGGAGGTGATGAAGCTTGCGCTCTACGAGCGAGCACTCACGCGTGACGAAGCGCAACGTTTCATCGACGAGGACTTCGCGAAGGACGTCGACGACGTGACACACCTTGGAGCGCTCTGTCGCAACGACGATGAAACCGTCATCGGATTCGCGGGATTGCTACCGTGCAAATACGTCCCTGGTGCTCTGGAAATGGGATTCGTCCTCGCCGCCGAACATCACCGAAAGGGCTACGCGGCCGAGATTGGCGCGGCGCTGATCGACCTCGCCTTCCATGGCCTCGGGTGCGAGCGCCTTCTCGCATTATGCGATCCGCGCAACGACGCGTCGCGAGCCGTGCTCGAAAAGCTAGGCATGTCTCGCATCGATGAAATCGCGACCGGCGACCGCGGGCAGCGAATGGTCTTCGAGATCACTCGGGCAGCTTTGTCTGAGCAGGCTGGACCTTGACTGTCCCACGGCACCTCCGGAATCGCCTTTCTGGCGAAACGCCGAGCTTGGGGCCAAGGTTCCTACTCTTGACTTGCGCTGTGTTACTCGGCGGCGGGTGCGAGGCTTTACAATCGCCCACCCAATCCTCATGACCCCAACCGACGCGCCTCTCGCCCAGTACACCTTTCGCCGCTCCGTGCTCGAGTCGGCGCGGACGTACTCCGTGTACGCCGACCGGATCGTGGTCGAGGGAGATGGGGGTGTAGCGCAGACCTATTTGCTGGCGGACGTGCGTCGGGTGCACTTGAAGTACGAGCACACCAAGCAGCGTGAGTATTACCAGTGCTTCATCCATACGACGCGGGGACGGATCAGCCTTCGCCATGTCGACTGGCGGGGGCCGATGAGCTTCGAAGACCAGCGGGCGACGTATACGCCATTCGTGAGGACGCTGATCGCGCAGCTCGCGGCGTATCCGGACGTGCAGTTCAAGGCCGGGTCCATGGCCAACTTCGCGGGCGCAGTCCTCGGCGCGCCGATCATGGCCGCTCTCGGACTGCTGGCGATTGCCCACGACCGCAACGGCTCCGCCGCGCTGGCCGGGCTGATGATGGGGATTTGCCTGCTCATGATCCGGCCCTCGCGCCCTCGCCGCCTGGACCCGCTCGCGCCGCCCGAGGACCTGCTGCCGCAGTAGTTCAGAGCTGCGGTGATCGGGAACGGCCTGCACGCGGATCGCGGATGAAGGCGATCCGGCGTGGCAGGCCGTCGGCTTTCACCGCACGCATTTCGCGCGAGTCGTCCGCCTGCCGCGAGGCGGATGGGCGTGGCTCGCCGAAGGATGCGGACGCATTCGCGTTCTGCCAGGAGTGTCGCGTCAGGTCGATCCCTCGGGGTCGCCCTTCTTCTTGCGGGAGGCGGGACTCTTTCGCCCCTTGCCCTTGCGCACCCGGGCGAACGCTCGCTTCATGGCCTCGAGGTGGGGCCGGAGGTGGGCGCGGTCGTCCATGTGGTCGATCGATCGCCGCAAGTGGTCGTAGAGGTCCAGGATGGCCTTGCCGAGGGTGTATCTGCTGCGGAGGTTGCGGCCGGCGACGCCTTTGAGGAAAGCGTGGACCTCGCGCTCCACTCCCTCCCAGTGGCGATTGCTCTCGAACCACTGGTTGAGATCCTCGCCGGTCCAGCCGAAGAGCTCCCGGGTCCCGTCCCAGGCGCCGGCGGTGTGGATGCCGAGGTCGACGATCTCGGGATCGAGGTGGGCGGCGCGCATCATGGACCGCTTCTGGGGGAGCGTCAGCTGGACGTATTCGGGGATCCGTTGCCGCAGGTAGCGAAGGCCCTGAATGAGCGTCTGCGGCTCGACGAGCAGCGGGACGAGGTTCTCGAACACGACCAGCGCCTCGGGCGAAAGCGCCGGGATGCTGGTCGTGTCGACGATGGCGACCCTGACTTCCTCGACTTCCCTGACTTCCTGGACTTCTTTGACTTCCTCGGAAGAGTCGTCCTGCGGCATGGACCTATGATGCCACGCCTGCCGCGCTCGGCAGTAACGTCCAGAATGCCCTCATTTCATATGGCCGCATATGCACGATGGCGTCGGGAGGTTGCGTTTCATATGAGGGCATCTGAACGATTGCGTTCCGGGATGTCTCGTTTCCCGTAGGTTCATCCGAACGTGGGGCTCCGCGACGTCTCGTTTCATATGGGCCCATATGAAAAGATCTCGTCCCTGTTTCCATTTTTCATATGGGCCTATATGAAAGTTGGCGTCCGCGATGCCTCGGATTGCATGAACCGATGTCATTGATTGCCTCGTTTCATATGAGCCTATATAAAGATCTCGTCCCTGTTTCCATTTTTTCATATGGGCACATATGAAAGTTGGCATGGACCCATGTCATCGATTGCTTCCAGGTTGCCTCGTTTCATATGGGCACATATGAAAGATCTCGTCCCTGCTTCCTATTTTCATATGGGCGCATATGAAAGTTGGCTCCCGTGATGCCTCGGTTGGCATGGACCCATGTCATCGATTGCTTCCGGGATGCCTCGTTTCATATGGCCCGATATGAAAGATCTCGTCCCTGCTGCCTTTTTTCATATGGGCGCATATGAAAGTTGGCTTCCGCGATGCCTCGGTTTGCCTAGATCCACGTCATCGATTGCTTCCGGGATGCCTCGTTTCATATCGGCGCACAGGAACGGTGCCTTCCGTTAGGATCTGCCGGTGCGCATCGAAGTCTCCGTCGTGCCAGTCCGTGCGGCCGTGACTGACCCGCTGTGGGACGTGCTCTCCGACGAGGAGCGGCGCCGGGCGGAGCGGTATCGGTTCGAGGATGACCAGCGGCGCTCGATCGTGGCGCGGGGGACGTTGCGGATGTTGCTGGGGCGCCGGCTGGGGCTCGATCCGCGGCGGCTGGAGTTCGTGGAGGGAGCGCAGGGGAAGCCGGCGTTGCGCGGGGGCGGGCTGGAGTTCAACGTGAGTCACTCGGGGGACCGGGTGGCCATTGCCATTGCCAACGGGTCGCCCGTGGGGATCGACATCGAGGTCGAGCAGCCGCGGATGACGGACCTGGTCGTGCTGGCGCGGCGGTACTTCTCGCCGGGGGAGGCCCGGGAGGTGGAGCGGGGGGCGGCGGTGGATGCGGAGGCGGCGATGCGGCTGTTCTTCACCATCTGGACGGCGAAGGAGGCGGTGATCAAGGCCGTGGGCGGCGGGTTGTCGATCGAGCTGGCGTCGTTCTCCGTGCTGCCGGTGCAAACGGCATGGGGGGCGGTGGAGAATCTCGGCGGCGACCCGAAGCTCAATGGCTGGCACGTCGCAGCCCTCCCGTCGGAAGAGGGCTACCGCACGGCGATCTCCGCACTCGGTTCCGAGTGGGAGATCGTGCGGGTTTAACTTTGACTACTACGCGGCCAGCGCGCGTTCGACGATGGTGCGCAACCGGCCGACGAAGTCGTGCTGGTGGCTGTGGATGAAGAAGTGGTCGCCGGGGAACTCGACGAAGTCGACGTCGCTGGCGAGGTGCTGCTTCCAGGCGAGCATGTCGTCCTTGGGGATCTCGACGTCGCCTTCGCCCCAGAAGAGGCTGACCGGGGTCTCGATGCGCAGGGACGGGTCGAAGGCGTGCGTTTCGCTGAGCGAGAAGTCGGCGCGGAGCATCGGCTCGAGGAGGGACATGAGCTCGTCGTTTTCGAGGATCTCGGCGGGCGTCGCTTTCAGCTCGCGCAGGCGGGCCACGAACTCCGGATACGGCAGCGCGTGAATGGGCTCGTTGCGCGGGAGGTGCGGGGCGCGCTTGGCGGAGAGGACGAGGTGGCGGAGGTTGCCGGCGCCGGTGCGCTGGAGCTCGCGGGCGAGCTCGAAGGCGGTCAGGGCGCCGTTGCTGTGGCCGACGAAGACGTGCGGGACGTCGAGGTACGGCTTGATCTCGCGCGCCAGGATGGCGATCTTCTCGCGCAGTGAGGCGATGGGCTGCTCGGCGAAACGGACCGTGCGGCCCGGCGCCTGGATGGCGAAGACGTCGACGGTCTCGGGGAGCTGTTTCTCCCATCCCTCGAAGATCGAGGCGTTGCCGCCGGCGTAGGGGAAGCAGAAGACGCGCAGCTTGGCGTCACGGCCGCGGTAGCGGTATTTCTTGAACCATTTCGACATGGTCAGGCCGCCCCGACGAAGGTGATGGTCTGCTTGCCGCAGAGGCGCTCGACGGCGATGCCGAGCTCCTGGCAGTGGGCCAGCATCTTTCCCGACTGCACGATCTGCGCGGAGTCGTCGGTGTAGTCGACTCCCATGAAGTAGCCGTACCACGGCTCCATCCCGAGGGCGTAGATCAGCACCTGCTTCGCGCGGAAGGTCTCGAGCATCTGCGCCGCGCGCCCGAAGTCGGAGCCGTTGAGGCGGCGCGACTCTTTGATCTTGCGACTGATGGTCTCGGTGGTCAGAGCGCCGTAGAGCCAGGTGTACGGCGCGCCGACGCACTCCATGCCGATGGCCAGGATGTCGAGGTCCCCGGTGATGGCGTGGATGAACTGGTACATGCGCGGCTCGAGGTTGGACGAGTCGGCGCCGGCGTAGATCTTCTTGCCGTGCAGCTCGAAGAACCAGGCGGTCTTGCTGCGGATGTTCAGGTCGCCGTGCTCGCCGAGGAACGGGATGGAGAGGATGCGGCCGGCCGGCACGGGCAGCTCTTCGAGGTCTTCGACTTCGATGGCGTTGAAGCCGAGCTGGCGGAGCAGGAGCTTGAGGGACGGGTCGGCCAGCGTGCCGCCGTTGTTCTTCGGCACGACGACGGTGCCGATCTTGTAGCGGAGCTGCAGCAGGCTCTCGATGTTGACGTGGTCGCTGTGATTGTGGGTCAGGCAGACGTAGTCGATCTTCGACGGCAGCTCGCTGTAGCTGATGACTTCCGCGTCGTTGGCGCCGTTGCGGTGGGCGATGACGGGGTCGATGAGGATGGACGTGTCGCTGGTCTCGATGAGGAACCCGGCGTGGCCGACGTAGCGCATGCGCACTTCCTCGGTCAGCACCTCATGGACGCGCGACGGCGCCTCGGTGGTGAAGAGCTCCTGCCACGGCAGGCCGCCTTCGATGTGCTCGGGGGCGAACCACTCCGCGAGCTGGGCGCCGGTGGCCGGCGTCTCGCGCGTGCGGAAGATGTTGTCCCAGACTTTCGACTCGAACGGGCGCTTGAGGTGGACGTGATTGGCGTCCGGCAGGCGCGGCGTGCTGAGCACGAAGGGTCGCTGCTGCACGCGCGACAGCAGACCGAACGACACGGACTGGATGGACTTGTCGTAGTAGCGGCTGCGGTACAGCAGGCTCTCGATCAGCCGGTAATTCGGCTGGTGATAGAGGTCCATGAACAGCTCGACGTAGCCGCGGAGCAGCTCCGGCACTTTCTCGTAGAGCGGCTCGATGGTCTCGCCGGTGTTGTGGCTTTTGACGAGAGCGTCGAGCTGCTTCACGGCTTCGGCCAGCTCGCGGTAAACGCCGTACTGCTCGTCCCACATGGCGATGAGGGCGCGGACGTCGCCGACCTGCTCGGCCGTGCAGTCGACGAACTCGCCGCCGCCGGCCATGCTCTTGTTCTGGTTGGCCAGGATGTGCAGCTCGTAGTTGTTGACGAAGGAGCTCATCAGGCGGCGATGAGTCTTGGTCATGTACATGGCGTAGGTGATCGGCGCGATCAGGTTCGGCCAGGCGTACCACTTGTTGACGAGAGGATCGACGTACACGTCCTCCCGCAGGTAATAAAGGTCGTTCGGGTTCACGATGACTACTCCGTTCTCAGTGCTACGGAAGGCTCGATCATGGCCACCCTGCGGCTGGGCAGGACGACGGCGATGGAGACGATGATGCCCACGGTCAGGATGACGACGCTGAAGACCTGGACGTAGAAGGCTAGCGAGAAGCCGAAGAAGGAGCTGGCCATCCAGCCGAGGACGGCGGCGAAGCCGATGCCGATGCCGAGTCCGGTCAGGACCTGCCACATGGACTGGCGGAGGAAGAGCATGATGATCTCGCGATCGGTGGCGCCGACGGCGCGGCGGATGCCCACTTCGTGCGTCTTCTCGACGATGGCGTTGGCGGTGATGCCGTAGACGCCGCAGAGGGAGAGCAGCAGGGCGAAGAGGCCGCAGGTGAAGAGCACACCCTGCCCGATGGAGAGGATGCGCTTCGAGGCGCCGAGGGACTCGGCGATGCGCTGGATGCCGGCGCTCTTCGCGGTCGGCGCGACGCGCGTCAGGCTCTGGTAGAACGCCTCTTCGGCGATGTTGGCGCTCTGCTCGGAACGGAAGTAGACGCGCGGGTAGACGTTGTTGGTCTGGAAGGCGGAGAGGTAGACCTCATCGGTCAGCTCCGGCGCCTCGGTGAAGCTCTGGGTGATGTCTTTTGTGACGCCGACGACGGTGTACCAGATCGGCTTTCCTTCGACGCTGAGCTGGACGCGCTTGCCGATGGCCGACTCCCCTTCCTTCCAGCGCTTCTTCGCGAAGGACTGGCTGACCAGGGCGGTACGGAACTCGGCGTTGTCGGCGGCGGCGCGCTCGCGGTCGTCGAGATAGCGGCCTTCGACGAGAGGAATGGCCTTGAAGTCGTTCTGCAGGAGGAGCTGCTGCACGGAGACCGGCGGCAACTGCGTCTGCGCGTCGAGGCCTTCGACGACGGCTTCGTGCGAGCCGAACGGCGTCCAGACGAACGCGTCACGAACGCCGTTGCGGGACTCGAGGTCCTGCAGGAGCTGGGTGAGGATCTGCGCGCGCTGCACGTTGGTCACGGTCTCGTCGTCGGGGAAGGTGACGCCGGCGGCCATGAGGTTGGTGAGGTCATAGCCCGGCTCGATCCGCTCGCCCTTGCGGACCAGCGAGAAGAAGAGGAAGCCGATGGCCATGATCAGCGAGACGAACATGATCTGGGCGGTGACGAGGGTGCGCATCATCTTGCCGGCCCGGCGTCCCTGGGCGCCGCGCGTACCGTCGCGCAGCTCCATGTTGACGTCGGCGCGGGCGCTCTTGCGCGCGGGGAGATAGCAGACGGTGATGAGCGTTAGGGCCATGAAGCCGAACGCGGCGATGAGGGTCTCGGTGTTGAGGCCCCACTGCCACCAGAACGGCGGAGCGCCGTTGCGGCCGAAGGCGGACTCGAGGAAGACGGTCGTGGACGAGAGCAGCACGCCGGTGATGACGATGGCCAGCAGGGTGCCGACGACGACGATGATGCCGCCCTCCCACATGAGCTGTCCGATGAGGCGCTTCTCGCGTGCGCCGAGGGCGGAGCGGATGGCGGACTCTTTGCCGCGGGCGATGGCCCGGGCCAGGAGCATGTTGCCGACGTTGATGCCGGCCAGGAGCAGGATCAGGGTGGAGACGATGTTGATGCCGTACATGGCCACGTCGACGATGGCGCCGCCGCCGATCTGGGCGACGGGATAGGAGTCGAGGCGGAAGGCATCGGGCGCGAGCTCGAGCTTCTCGCCGGACTGCTTGACGCGCGATTCGAACGACGAGCGCACGAGCTGGTCGAGCTGACCGGCGGCCTGCTCGAGGGTGGCGCTCTGCACGAGGCGGCCGTGGAAGTTGGCGAAACTGAACTCCGTGCTGGTGGGGTGCAGCATCTCGTGCGTGAACGGCAGCCAGATCTCGGTGGACAGCGGGAAGGCGAAGCCCTTCGGCATGATGCCGACGATCTCCGTCTCGCGGTTGTCGATGGTGATCACGCGGCCGAGGGCGTTCGGGTTGCCCTCGAAGCGGTTCTGCCAGAGCTTGTAGCTGATCACGGCCACGGGCGCCGCGCCGGCTTCACTGTCCTGCTGCTGCAGGGCGCGGCCGTAGAGCGGATTGGTGCGCGCGAACTGGAAGAGGTTCCACTCGGTGTACGTGCCGAACAGCGACTGGCTGTCCTCGGCGGCGGAAAGGCGCACCTGTTCGTCGCGCCAGATCCCGAACTCCGAGAACGCGCTCAGCTTGCCGCGCGCCTCCGAGTATTCGTAAATGGGGAGGCGCTCGGAGATGCGGTAGATGCTCGCCCCGTCTTTGATCGGCAGCGGCTTGTAGAACATGGTGTAGAAGAACGAGAAGGTGAAGAGGGTCACGGTCAGGCCGCCCGTGAGGACGAGCAGCGTGAGCAGCGTGAAGCCCGGCGACTTGAACAGCAGTCGCAGGGAGTAGCGGATGTCCATCAGGATGCCCACCGGGTCACCCCGCCTTTTCGATGCGCATGGCGCTGTCGAGCAGGACCTCGCCGTCGAGCATCTCGATCTGGCGCGAGACGCGCTCGATGCCGCGCGGGTCGTGCGTGACCATGACGATGGTGGAGCCCTCGGCGTGCAACTGGCCGAGGAGACGGAGGACGATGTCGGCGTTCCTGGAGTCGAGGTTCCCGGTCGGCTCGTCGGCGAGGATGACCGAGGGGTCGTTGATCAGCGAGCGGGCGATGGCCACGCGCTGCTGCTGGCCGCCGGAGAGCTGGCCGGGGAAGTGGCCGAGGCGGTGCCCCATCTCGACCTTGTCGAGCATCATCTTCGCGCGGGCTTTGATGTCCCTGGCGGTGAGGCCCTTGCGGTAGGTCAGCGGGAGGCAGACGTTCTCTTCGACGGTCAGCTCGCTGATCAGGTTGAACGACTGGAAGACGAAGCCGATCTCCTGATTGCGGATGCGGGCGCGGTCGTCGCGGGAGAGATCGCTGACGTCATGGCCGTTGAGGATGTACTGCCCCGAGGTCGGCTTGTCGAGCAGGCCGAGGATGGACAGCAGGGTGGACTTGCCGCAGCCGGACGGACCGGTGACGCAGACGTATTCGCCCGGCAGGACGTCGAGGGTGACTTCGTGCAGGGCCCGGGTCTCGACCTTCTCGGCGAGAAAGACCTTCTCCAGGCGGTTCAACTTGATCAACGCATTCGTGTTCATGACTTTTCCTGTTGGTTTACTTGACGATGACTGAATCGTGCGCGGCGAACGCGGACGTATCCGAGGTGACGATCTTGTCGCCCGGCTGCGCGCCGCTGACGATCTGAATCTGGTTGACCGAGGACTCGCCGAACTTCAGGGCGACGCGCGTGGCGCGGCTCTCGTCGGCATTGAGGCGGTAGACGTTGCCGGCGGCGTGGGCCTTCGCGAAATCGGGACGGTCCATGTAGATGACGTTCTGCAGGGCGACGATGCGGATCAGCCCTTCGACCGTCAGGTCGGCACGGGCCTCGGCCGGGATGACTCCGTCGAGGGCGACGTCGACTTCGACCATGCCGCCCTGGACCGACGGGGCGACGCGGATCACGCGGCCTTCGATCTTGCTGCGGCGCGTGTCGATGGTGACCGGCAAGCCGTTGGCGACCTGCTGCACCTGCAGCTCGGGCACCTGGAGCTGCGCGATGAGGTGGGTCGTGTCGGCGACCATGCCGACGCTGTCGCCGATGTTGAGCTTCTGGCCGGGCGAGACCGCCAGCGACTGGAGCGTGCCCTTCATGCCGGCGCGGACGGCCAGCTGGTCGATCTGCGTCTGCACGTTGATGGCGTCGGCGCGGAGCTGCGCGATCTGCAGGTCGTGCGCGCGGCGCTGCGCGCCGAGGCGCTCGCGCATCTGGCCGACGCGCGTCTCGGAGTAGCGCCAGATCTGCTCCAGCGTCTCGGCGCTGTCTTTGGCCTGCTGGAGGTCCATCGCCGAGACGAGACCTTCGTCGAACTTCGAGAGCTGGGTCTTGGCGTTCACGTCGCGGAGCGCGGTCTGGTAGCCGTTCTTCGCCTGCAGGAGCTGGATCTGCTGGTTGAGGAGCTCCGTCTCGAGCGCCTTGAGCGCGACCTGACCTTCCGCGGAGACCTGCTGCAGCTTCGACTGGGCCTGGACCAGGTCGAGGGTGAGCTGCGGGTTCATGAGCGTGACGATCGGCGTGTCGACGTCGACCGGGTCGCCCGGCTTGACGAGGATCTGCGCGACGCTGCCGCTCACCTTCGAGGCGAGCATGAGCACGTCGCGGCTCTTGAGCTTTCCGTTCGCACGGACGTTGACGGCGAAGTTCCCCTGCTGCACCAGCGAGACCTTGAGGTCGTCGCGGCGGGCGATGTAGCTGGCGTTGCCGAGGAAGAGCTTCACTCCTGCGAAGAGGACCAGCACCGCCACCGCCGCCGGCAGGTACCAGTGCTTGCGAAGGAAATGCTTCTCCTTCGTCTCGCGGACGATGTCCATCGTGCGCACGTTGCGCGCGGTGGTGCCCGCCGTCTCGTTGTCGTCGACTTCCGCTGCCTGAGTTCCCAGATGCCGCATTGCGTTGTTCCTTCTGCTACGAAAAGTGCTTGCTGTGGCCGTGGCCAACGGCCATGCCGACGAGGATCTTGCGGTCGCCGCTGAACGGCTGGCGCCCGTGGGTGAAGAGCATGTTGTCGAGGATCATCAGATCGTTCTTGCGCCAGTCGAAGTGGAAGGTCTCGGAGGCGTAGACGTCGCGGATGATCTGCAGGACGTCTTCTTCGAGCGGCTGGCCGTCGCCGTAATAGGCGTTGCGCGGGAGGTCGTTCTCGCCGCAGACGGCCAGGAGGCTCTCGCGCACTTCGGGACGGAGGCTGGAGACGTGGAAGAGGTGGGCCTGGTTGAACCAGACCTTGTCGCCCGTCACCGGATGGACGGCCACGGCCGGATTGACCTGCTCGGTGCGCAGTCCGCCGTCTTCCTTCCAGATGAAGCGGAGGTCGTTCTCGGCGCAGAAGCGCTCGACGACTTCCTTCTCCGTGGTCTGAAAGACCTCGGTCCACGGCAGGTCGATGTCGCCGTAGTTGCGGACGTAGAGGATGCCTTTCGCTTCGAACTTCTCGCGGATCTCGGCCGGGATCTTTTTATAGATCTCGCGGCTGTCGGCGAGCGGCGTGGCGCCGCCAACCTCGGACGGGAGCATGCAGAGGAAGCCGGCACGCATCGCCCACTTGTTGGCGTAGGACGATTCGTTGTGCTGCGGGATGGTCTCGCTCGGGTGATATTCCGTGGCGGTATAGACGTTGTCGCGCAGCTCGGTGCGGGGCGTGGAGCGATAGTCGTAGCCCATCAGCTCCTCACCGAAGAGGATGGCCAGCAGCTGGCCGAATTGCTTGCTGCTTGGGAACTTCAGTCCCCGGATGAGCAGCACGCCGCGCTGCAGCAGCAGTTCTTCGACGCGATCCTTGTTCTCTTCGGCCCAGTCGAGCAGCTTCTGCCCGGTGGTGTCGACGTTGAGCAGGATCTCGCGGCCGCCGGCCTCGGCGAGAGGCTCCGTCATCAATTCGGTCAATACGTTTTGCACTGTGACAATCCCCTTCTGTTATGCCTCGACCGGCGTGGCGAAGAGTCTCGAGAGCTCTTCGCGCATGTCGGCCACGATGTTCGACAGACCTTCGCCCGTCATGAGGTACTTGTGCTGCCCCGCCACCGGAACCGTCCGGAGCGGCGATGCGAGCAGTCGTTCGACCTCATGCACCGGGATGACTTTTTCCGTTTCTGCCATTGCCTTGTAGAAGGTGGTCGTGCCGCGGATGACCAGACGCAGCTCACGCGACCGCGCGTGACTACGACTGAAGTCGACCCCGAAGCGCAGCGCTGTTTCCAGCTCGGCGCGCGTCATCGTCGACCGTGTTTCATCCTCAACCACCAGCGCTGCGACTGCCTTGACTAGTTGTCCGAAGTTGCCATTAACGTCCAGTTGCGCTGACTTGTTCCGTACTTCCGCATCAGCGTATTGGGCGGCCGTGAGCAGATATTCACTGTCGCTTTGCGGGTCGCGCAATATTCCCGGAGGAGGCGCGTCGAAGAGGCCGAGGTAATCGACGTCGTGGCCATTTCTGGTCAGGAAATCGGCAATTTCGTATGCGATCGTGCCGCCCGCGGACCATCCCGCCAGACGATAGGGCCCAGCCGGCTGTACAGTGCGGATGGCCGTGGCATATTCAGCCGCGAGCTCGCTCAATTCATTGAATGGCAATTCGTGATTGAAGTTGAACGGTGCCTGTACGCCATAGACCGTACAGATGCCGTTGAGGCCGCGAGCGAGGTCGGTGTAACAGTCGACTTTGCCGCCGAACGGATGGATGACGAAGAGCGGCTGAGCGTCATCCGTATTGCTGAGCCGGACAATATATTCGCGCGCCAGGTCGCGGGTGGAACCGCTGAGCGCGGCGGCCAGTGCGCGGATGGTCTGGTTCTCCATGGCCTGGCGCATCGTGACGTCGACGCCGCGGCGCTTGAGCTCGGCCACGACGGACATGAAGGTCAGTGAGTGACCGCCGAGGTCGTGGAAGCGGTCGTCGATGCCGACCGCGGAAAGCCTGAGGTGTTTGGCCCAGACGTCGGCCACGGTCTGCTCGAGCGGATTGCGCGGCAGCGTCAGCTCGGACGCGGGACGGGCGTTCGGCTCCGGCAGGGCACGCTTGTCGACCTTGCCGTTCGGTGTGAGCGGGAAGGCCTCCATGACGACGAAGTCAGAGGGAACCATCTGCTCGGGGAGCGAGGCCCGCAGGACGCGCTGGAGAGCGGTCACGTCGAACTGCGCGGCCGGGATCACGTACCCGACGAGGCGCTTGTTCGCTCCCTCGCCGCGGGCCACGACCACCGCGTCCTGCACGCTTTCCTCGGCCAGCAGGCGCGACTCGACTTCGCCGAGCTCGATGCGGTGGCCGCGGATCTTGACCTGATCGTCGCGGCGGCCGACGAACTCGAGAGTGCCGTCCGCCAGCCAGCGCACGTAGTCGCCGGTGCGGTAGACGCGGGCGTTCGGCTCGCTGGAGAACGGATCGGCGATGAAGCGGCCGCGCGTCAGCTCGTCGCGATTCAGGTAACCGCGTGCGACACCCACGCCGCCGATGAGCAGCTCACCCGGAACTCCGATCGGGCAGAGGTTCATCGACTTGTCGACGACGTAGCCACGCTGGTTGGCGATGAAGCGACCGATGTGGATGACGTCGTCACCAGTGAGCTGCGCCATCGTCGCGGTGACGGTGCATTCGCTCGGGCCGTACTGGTTGTAGAAGCGCGCGCCGGCGGACCACGTCGCAACGACGTTCTTCGACGGCGCTTCGCCACCGACGAGGATCAGTTTCAGGTCGGGCAGCGGCGCATACTCCTGCGCCTCGAGCAGCGCCGCGGGCATGCGCAGCTGGGTGATGCGATGCTCGCGTGCCGCGGTGATGAGGTCCGAGGCCGGCTCGACCATGTAGGTGGCGGCACCGGAGCAGAGGGCGTTGAAGAGATGCTCGATGCCGGCGTCGAAGCTGAGCGACATGCAGTGCAGCACGCGCTCGCGCTCGTCGAGCGAGAACTCGGCGATGTCGGCCGCGATCAGGTTGACGAAGCCGCGGTGCTCGACGAGCACGCCCTTCGGCGTCCCGGTGGAGCCTGAGGTGTAGACGACGTACGCGAGGTTCGAAGGCTCGACCGCCACGGCCAGATTGCTCTTCGGATGGTTGCCGAGAAGCTCTTCCGGGAGGTCGACGAGGATCGTCTCCTGTCCGCTGAGCGGCAGGCGCTCGCGCACGGCGGTGGACGTGACGATCACCTGCGCGCCGCTGTCTTCGAGCATGAACTGCAGGCGGTCGGCGGGGTAATTCGGGTCGAGCGGCACGTATGCGCCACCGGCCTTGAGGATGCCGAGGAGACCGATCACGAGCTCGAAGGAGCGCGTGCAGGAGAGGCCGACCAGCGTGTCGGGCGTGACGCCCGCCGCCAGCAGGCGATGGGCGAGCACGTTGGCCTGCTCGTTGAGCGTGCGGTAGGTCATCCCCTCCCCTTCGATGACCAGCGCCGTCGCATCCGGGGTGCGCACGGCCTGGGCCTCGAAGAGCTGGTGGATGCACTGGTCCGCGGGGAACGGCTTGGCGGTGTCATTCCACTGCGCGAACAGATCGCGCTCGGATTGCGTGACGACGTCGAGCTCGCGGATGTCACTCGCCGACGGCAGTCCGCGCATGATCTGCGCGAGATGCTCGAGCATCAGCTCGACGGTCTCGTGCGCGAAGTCGCTCACGGCGTAGCTGAACTTCAACGTGAGCGCGTTGCGGAACGTGGCGATGAGCGAGAGCTTGTAGTTGGTGCGCTCGTTGGTCTGGTTCTGTTCGATGCGCAGCGCGTTCGCGGCGGCAGCGCCGCTGCCTTCTCCGCCGGTCGTATTCGTATCAACGGGGAAGTTCTCGAAGATGAGGATGCTGTCGAAGAGCGGCACGCCGCGCTGCATGCGCGTGGTGCCCTGCACTTCGGTCAGCGGCAGGTAGCCGTGCTCCTGGCTGTCTTGGAAGCCGCGCTGCAGTTCATCGAGCAGCGCGCTCACGCTGGTGTTCGCGTCGAACGACGCCGCCACCGGGATGGTGTTGATGAAGAGGCCGATCATGCTCTCGATGCCCGGCACTTCCGCGGGACGGCCGGAGATGACGGCGCCGAACGTGACGTGCGATTCGCCGCTGTAGCGGTGGAGCAGGTACGCCCAGGCGAGCTGCACGAGCGTGTTGATGGTGGTGTGGTTGGCCTTGGCGAAGGCCTCCAGGCGGCGCGACTCTTCTTCGTTGAAGATGGTGAAGAGCTCGCGGCGTGCGTCACCGAGGAGAGGATTGGGACGGTCGACGACGAGCGGCGTCGGCGCCTCCATCTTCTTCAGGTACTCGCTCCAGTAACCGAGAGCCTGCTTCTTGTCGCGGCTGCGCAGCCAGCGCATGTACTTCTCGTAGTCCGCGGTCTCGGGGAGACGCGGGCTCTCTCCGCGCGCGAGCGCCACGTAGGTGGCCATGACTTCTTTGTGCACGAGGGCCTTGCACCAGCCGTCGAGCAGCATGTGGTGCTGGCTCCAGAGGATGCGGTAGCGCTCCTCGCCGAGGCGGAAGAGGGCGATGCGCTGGAGGGGCGGATGCTCGACGTCGATGCCGCGCTCGCGGTCGCGCGTGCGGTACTGCTCGAACGTCGCGCGCTGCTCGTCTTCGCTGTACGCGCGCCAGTCCTCTTCGTGCCACGGCAGCTCCGCGTTGGCGACGACGAGCTGGTGCAGGCGCTCTTCCTGGCCGACGAACGCGGTGCGGAAGATGTCGTGACGGGCGACGACGAGGTTCCACGCGTCGCGGAAGAGTTTCGTGTCGAGCGCGCCGGAGAACGTCGGCGAGGACTGGGTGATGTACGCGCCGCTGTCGAGCAGGCTGTGGAACAGCATGCCCTGCTGCATGGCCGTCGCGGGATAGAGCCGGGTCAGCGCGGGATAGCGGCTCTGCCACTCGTCGAGCGTCGGCTGAGAGACGTCGGCCAGCGGGAAGTCAGACGGAGTGAACTCGCCGCGCTGACGCGACAGGCAATGCTCGATGACTTCGCGCAGGCCGTCTTCGATGAAGCGCGCGAGCTGCGCCATGGTCTCGGCGCGGTACTGCTGGTCGCTGTAGTCGAGGCTGAACTCGAGCACGCCGCCGGCCACGCGGCCGTTGAGGCCGAGCTGGTACTTGCGGCTGCGCTCCGCGGAGGCGCGGTCGCCGCTCGATTCGCGTGCGCCCTGCAATCCGCTGTCGGCTTCGAGGGTCTGGTCGAACTGGCCGAGGTAGTTGAAGACGAGCTGCAGCGGATTGGCGTCGGCCTTGGCGACGAGCGCCTCGTCCTGCGCCATGTAGCGGAGGACGCCGTAGCCGATGCCGTTGTCGGGCAGCGCGCGGTACTGCTCTTTGACGGACTTGATGACGTCCGCGGTGCGCGCGCTCGGGCTGCTGAGCGTCAGCGGGAAGACGGTGGTGAACCAGCCGACGGTCTGCGTGGTGTCGAGCTGCTCGAACAGCTCCTCGCGGCCGTGGCCTTCGAGAGCGATGCGGAGGCCGGACGACTGCGTCCAGCGGCGCATGCCGAGGTAGACGCCGGAGAGGAGCAGTTCATTGATGGTGGTGCGGTAGACGGGCGCGCACTGCTGCAGCAGCGCCTGCGTCTCGGCGGCGCTGATGCGAACGCGCTCGCGGCGGGTGCTGCCCGCGCTCTGCGCATCGGCGGCGTCGAAATCGATCGGCAGCGCGCTGACGGGTTGCTCGTACTGCGACAGCCAGTACGCCTTCTCTTCGGCCAGTTTCTCCGAGCGCGCCTACTCCGCGAGCGCGGCACCCCACTGCTGGAAGGAGGACGTCTTGGCTCCGAGAGTGATCGGCTGGCCGGCCACGTACTGGCGGTAGGCCTGTTCGATGTCGGCCAGGATGATGCGCCACGACACGCCGTCCACCACGATGTGATGGGCGATGAGGAAGAGGCGCGCCGGCTCTTCGAACAGGATGGCGCGGAAGCGCGGGCCCTTTTCGAGGTCGAACGAGCGCTGCCAGTGATTGCAGCGCGCGGTGAGGTCATCCGTGGCCGGCTCGACGATCGCGCTGGCGTCGATCATCGCGTCGGTCAGCGGCTCGTGCTGCGCGGTGTCGCCGTCGAAGCGGAGGCGCAGCGCGTCGTGACGGGTGTAGAGCGCCGCCACCATTTCGCGCAGGAACTTGGCGTCGAAACCGGGAGGCGTCTGCAGCAGGACGCTCTGGTTGAAGTGATGCCGCGCGTGCGCATCCTCGGCGAGGAACTGCCGCTGGATCGGCAGCAGGTCGATCGCACCGGTCATCGCTTCCTGCGGCATGACCCGGATGACGGCACGGCTGGCCTGCGCCGCGAGCGCGGCGATGGTCTGATGCTCGAAGAGCTGGCGCGTGGTGATGCCGATGCCGGCCTGGTTGGCGCGCGACACGGCCTGAATGGACAGGATCGAGTCGCCGCCGATGGAGAAGAAGTTGTCTTCGATGCCGACCTGCTTGAGCTTGAGCAAACGCCCCCAGATCTCGGCCAGCGTCTCTTCGGTGGCATTGCGCGGCGCGACGTACGCGGAGCCCATCTGCCACTCCGGCTCCGGCAGCGCGCGGCGGTCGACCTTGCCGTTGGCGGTCACCGCGAAGGCGTCGATGAGGACGAATGCGGCCGGCACCATGTAGTCCGGCAGTTGCTGTCTCAAGGCCTGCTTGAGGCCTTCGATGAAGGACGCTTTGTCGGCGACCGGCTGCGCCGCGACGACGTAGGCGACGAGCTTTCGGTCACTCCCCTGCCCCGGCGCGATGACCAGCGCTTCCTTGACCTGCGGCAGTTCCACGAGCTGCGCCTGGATCTCGCCCAGCTCGATGCGGAAGCCGCGGATCTTGACCTGATCGTCGAGGCGTCCGAGGAACTCGATGACGCCGTCGGTGCGATTGCGGGCGAGGTCGCCGGTACGGTAGAGACGCGCGCCAGGAACGCTGCTGAACGGATCGACGATGAAGCGCTCGGCGGTGAGCTCGGGACGCTGGTGGTAGCCGCGGCCGACCTGCACGCCGCCGATGAACAACTCGCCCGGCACGCGGTCCGGCACGGGGCGCAGGTTCGCGTCGAGCACATACATCTGCGTGTTGGCGATGGCGCGTCCGATCGGGACGGTCGTGCCGATGTTGTCGGCCGTGCACTCCCAGTTCGTCACGTCGACGGCGGCTTCGGTCGGGCCGTAGAGGTTGTGCAGCTCGCACACGAAGTGGCGGAAGAACTCCTTGGCCAGTTCCGGTGACAGCGCCTCGCCGCTGCAGATCACGCGGCGCAGGCTCGTGCAACGGCCGACGTCGGGCGTGCGGAGGAAGGCGCCGAGCATCGACGGTACGAAGTGCACGGTGGTGATCTGTTCGTCCTGAATGAGCTTGGCGAGGTAATCGCCGTCGCGGTGCCCTTCCGGCTTCGCGACCACGAGGGTCGTACCGGTCATGAGCGGCCAGAAGAACTCCCAGACCGAAACGTCGAAGCTGAACGGCGTCTTCTGCAGGATGCGGTCGCCGGGGACGAGGTCGTACTCGGCCTGCATCCAGTAGAGGCGGTTGGCGATGCCGCGGTGCTCGTTCATGGCACCCTTCGGCTTGCCGGTCGAGCCGGACGTGTAAATCATGTAGGCGAGGTCGTCGAGGCCCGACGTCTCGCCGAGGTTTTCGGTGCTGTAGGTCTCGACCTGATCCCACTCGTTATCGAGACTGATGACTTCCTGGCCGCTCCAGATGCCGAGCTCGCGCTCGAACTTGCCCTGCGAGACGACGACGCGCACGCCGCTGTTCTCGAGCATGTACATCAGGCGGTCTTTCGGATAGCCCGGGTCGAGCGGGACGTACGCGCCGCCCGCCTTGAGGATGCCGAGCAGGCCGACCACCATCTCGATGGAGCGGTCGATGCAGATGCCGACCAGCACCTCGCGCTTCACCCCCCACGCCTGCAGATAGCGCGCGACCTGATTGGCGCGGGCATTCAGCTCGGCATACGTGAGCTGCTCGTTTTCGTAGCGGACGGCGATCGCATCGGGGTTCCTGACGACCTGCTCTTCGAAGAGGGCGTGGAGCGTCTTGTACGGCGGGAGCTCCTGCACGTTCGAGCTACGCGCGATGAGCCGCGTTTCTTCGGCGGCGGTGAGAATCGGCAGGCGTCCGGCGGCGGTCTGCGGCGCGTCGACGATCGCTTCGACGAGGACGCTGAAGCTCTTCGCGAGACGCTCGATGGTGTCGGCGTCGAAGAGGCTGATCGGATAGTTCCACGTCAGCGCGAGCCCATTCGGGCTTTCGGTTGCGGAGAGCGTCAGGTCGACTTTGGCCAGCTCGGCGCCGCCGCCGAGACCGGAGATCTCGAGCTCGGGGAGCTGGATCGCGACGCGCTCGTTGTTCTGCAGCACGAAGACGATCTGGTAGACCGGCGCGTGGCTGAGGCTCCGCTCCGGCTTCAATTCTTCGACGAGCATCTCGAACGGCACGTCCTGCGCGGAGAAGGCGTCGAGGACCGTCTGCCGTCCGTTGCGCAGCAGGTCCGTGAACGGTCGGTCGAGGGCGAACTCGTTGCGCAGGACGAGCGTGTTGACGAAGAAGCCGATGAGGTCTTCGGTCTCCTTCTGGGTGCGGCCGGCGACGGGCGTGCCGATGACGACGTCGTTGACGCCGCTCCAGCGGCCGAGCAGCAGCGAGAAGGCGGTCTGGAGGACCATGAACAGCGTCGCGTTGTTCTCCGCGGCGAGGCGGTTCAGGCGCTCGACGGTGGTCTTGTCGATGAAGGACTGCGAGCTGCGTCCGGCGAACTGCTGCTGCGCGGGACGGGGGCGGTCGAGCGGGAGGCTGTGCACGCCGGGCGCGCCGGAGAGCTGCTTCTTCCAGTAGGCGATCTGTTCGCCGTCGTTCATCCGCGCGCGCTGCCACGCCGCAAAGTCGGCGTACTGCGTCGGGAGCGGCGCGAGCTCTTGGCCGCCGTAGAGGGCGACCAGCTCGCGGACGAGGACGCCGATCGACCAGCCGTCCGATGCGATGTGGTGCATCGTCACGAGGAGGACGTGGTCCGTCTCGGAGAGCGCGAGCAGCTTCACGCGCAGCATGCGGTCCTTCGTCAGGTCGAAGGGCTTGGCCGCTTCGGCGCGGACGATGGTCTCGAGCTCGTTCTCGTCGTGCAGCCCGGCGCGCTCGATCTCGAGCGGCGACGCGTCGTGGATGACCTGTACGCCCGCGCCTTCGTGAAGGTGGTACGTGCTGCGGATCACTTCGTGGCGGCGAACGATCTCGTCGAACGCATGCTGCAGTGCGTCGACGCGCAGGTTGCCGGTCAGGCGCAGCGCGAACGGGATGTTGTACTGCGCGCTGCTCCCTTCGAGCTCGTTGATGAACCAGAGGCGCTGCTGCGCGAACGAGAGCGCGAGCGGCTCGTCGCGCGAGACGCGCGGGATGGCGGAGTAGCCGGTGGCGGATTGCGTGTCGAGCCAGCTCGCCAGCGCTTCGACGGTGTTGTGCTCGAAGATCTGGCGGACCGTGACTTTCTTGCCGGTCTGCTGGCTGATGGCCGAGGCCACGCGCGTGGCCAGCAGGGAGTGTCCGCCGAGCTCGAAGAAGTCGGCGGTGACGCTGACCTTCTCGAGCCTGAGGATCTCGCCCCAGATCTTCGCGACCGCGACCTGCGTCGGCGTCGTCGCTTCGACGAATTCAATCGCGGCGGTGAAGTCGGGCTCGGGGAGCGCCTTGCGGTTCACTTTGCCGTTGGCCGTGAGCGGGAGCTCGGGCAGCACGGTGAACGCGGAGGGGATCATGAACTCGGGGAGGATGGCTTTCAGCTCGCGCTTCACACGGCCGAGGCCTTCGATCTCGCAGCGGTCTTTCTCGAAGACGAGGTAGGCGAAGAGGCGCGTCTCGCCGTGCACGCTGCGCGTGACGACGGCGGCGCTGCTGATGCCCTCGAGGGAGTTGATCTGCGCCTCGATCTCGCCCGGCTCGATGCGGTAGCCGCGGATCTTGGTCTGGTGGTCGATGCGGCCGAGGTACTCGACGTTGCCGCAGGACAGCACGCGCCCGAGGTCGCCGGTGCGGTAGCCGCGTCCGGCGGGCGTGTCGATGAACTGGCGCTTCGACAGCTCTTCGAGACCTTCGTACCCGAGGGCCACGCAGCGGCCGGTAACGACGATCTGGCCGACCACGCCGTCGGGGACGGGGTTGTTCTGGCTGTCGACGATGGTGACGGCGACGTTGTCGATCGGCTTGCCGAGCGGCACTGAGGCGGTGTGCTCGTGTCCGCGCACGCTCGTGAAGAGCACGTCGGATAGGACTTCAGTTGAGCCGTAGAGATTGAAGATGCCGGTGTGCGGCATCGCCGCGTCGACGCGGCGGGCGATGTCGACGGAGAGCGCCTCGCCGGAGACGAACCAGTACTGCAGCGTCTCGATCGGCTGGCCGTGGTCGAGCAGGGCGCGCATGAGCGACGGTGCGGTGACGATGCGCGTGACTTTGTTTTCGCGCAGCGCGGGGACGAAACGGCTCGGGTCCTTGACGACCTCGCGGTCGAAGAGGACGAGGGGGACGCCGGCACAGAGCGGCGTGAAGAGCTCCCAGATGCCGCGGATGAACGCCATCGAGGTGATGTGCGAGGCGCGTTCGTTCTCCCCGAACGGGAACTCGCCGAGCATCCAGTCCGCGCGGTTGACCGTGGCCACGTGGGTGCCGAGGACGCCCTTTGGGTTTCCGGTGGAGCCGGACGTATAGATGATGTGGGCGGGGCTGTTGCCCGTCAGCGAGCAGTCGAGGGCTTCGGTGCTCTGCAGCGCGCAGGCGGCGATGAGCGCGGGATCGTCGAGCAGGATCGACGGGATGGCGTCGACGCTCCAGTTGCTGACGGAGTCGGTCAGCAGGACTTTGGAGCGGGCGTTGAGGGCCATGTACTCGAGGCGCTTCTGCGGCAGCTCCTGCGACAGCGGGACGTAGACCGCGCCAGCCTTGAGGATGGCCAGGACGGCCACGATGCGCGCTTCGTTGCGCTCGCTGTAGATGGCGACGCGGTCGCCTTCTTCCACGCCGGTCGAGCGGAGATGGCGTGCGAGCTGGTTGGCTTCGGCGTGGAGCTGCCTGTAGGTCAGCGTGCGGTTCTGGCCGATGACGGCGACGTCGTCCGAGCAGTGTTGCTCGATGCGGCGATGGATCAGCTCCGCCTGCATCGGCACGACCTCGGCCTGACGCCACTCACTGCCCCAGCCATGCCGGAGCACCGGGAGCGTGGGATTGCTGGTGAGGTTCTCGATCAGCGCACCGAGCTCGCGGGCCATGCGCTCGATCGAGTCGCGGCGGAAGAGGTGGCTGTTGTAGGCCCAGACGCAGCTCAGGCCGGCCTCGGTCTCCTTGAGATAGAGCGTGATGTCGTACTTGGAGTCGAAGCTCTGCTCTTCCTGCTGCAGCGGCGAGACCGTCAGGCCCGGCAGCGTGAGCGTCTCGCCGTTGCCGGTGTTGTTCATGTTGATGAGCAACTGGAAGAGCGGCGCGTGGACGAGGCTGCGCTCGGGGTTGAGCGTCTCGACGATGGCTTCGAACGGCACTTCGCCGTGCTGGTGCGCGGCGAGGTGCGTCTCCCGCGCCTGGTCGATGAGGGCGTGGAAGTCGAGCTCTTCGCTGAGGCGCGTGCGGAGGACGAGCGTGTTGAGGAAGAGGCCGACCAGGTTCTCGGCGTCGCGGTGATTGCGGCCCGCGACGGGCGTGCCCATGACGACGTCGGTCTCGTTGCTCCAGCGGCCGACCAGCAGCGCGAACGCGGCCTGGAGAACCATGAAGAGGCTGGTGTTGTGGGCGATGGCCAGCTCGTTGAGCCGCTGCAACGCCTCGCCGCGCAGCATATGCGCGACGCGGGCGCCTTCGAAGCGCTGGCGCGCGGAGCGGGCAAAGTCGAGCGGCAGGCTGTGTACCGGAGGGGCGTCGGCGAGCTGCTCTTTCCAGTAGGCGAGCTGCGTGTCGCCTTCGAACGTCGAGCGCTGCCAGGCGGCAAAGTCGGCGTACTGGATCGGCAGCGCCGGGAGCGTCTCGCCGCGATACAACGCGACGAACTCGCGGATGACGATGCCGAGGGACCAGGCGTCGGAGGCGATGTGATGCATGGTGAAGAGGAGGACGTGTTCCTCTTCGCTGATTCGCATCAGCGTGACGCGCAGCATCAGGTCCTGGTCGAGACGGAAGACTTTCTTCGCCTCGGCGCGGGCGAGCTGCTGCACTTCCGCTTCGTCGGAGATGGTGTGCTCGGTGATGACCACCGGCGCGGCCGGCAGGATGACCTGCGCGTCGTCGCGGTAGACGGTGCGGAGCACTTCATGCCGCTCGACGAGCCGGTCGAGCGCGTGCTGCAAGGCGTTGCGATCGAGCGCGCCGCGGAGGCGCAGCCCCATCGGCATGTTGTATTGCGTGCTGTCCGGCTCGAGCTGATCGACGAACCAGAGGCGCTGCTGCCCGAACGACAGCGGCAGCTTCTCGTCCCGCGAGACGCGGGGGATGGCGGTGTGGCCGGTCTCGTTCTGTGCGTCGAGGAACGCCGCCAGCGACTGGACGGTGTTGTGCTCGAAGAGCGTGCGGACCGGCATCGACTTGGCGAAGGCCTGGCTGACCGCGCTGACGACGCGCGTGGCCAGCAGCGAGTGTCCGCCCAGCTCGAAGAAGTTCGCGGTGACACTGAGAGGAGTCTTGATGGACAAAACGTCCTGCCAGATCGCGGCGAGACGCTCCTCCGTCGGCGTGGAGGGAGCGACGTACTCCGAGCCGGCCTTGCGGTCGACGCTCGGGAGGCGCTTGCGGTCGATCTTGCCGTTGGCGTTCAGCGGGAAGGCTTCGAGCACGCACCACGCGCCCGGGACCATGTACTCCGGCAGCGCGGCCTTGAGGCGCATGCGCAGCGCCGGGATCACGTCCTCGGAATCGGCGACGACGTAGGCGACCAGGGACTTGTTCTCTCCCTCCCCTGCCGCAACGACGAGCGCGTCTTTCACGTTCTCGCCGGACTTGATGGCGGTCTCGATCTCGCCGAGCTCGATGCGGAAGCCGCGGATCTTGATCTGGTCGTCGAAGCGTCCGAGGAACTCGAGGTCGCCGCTCGGGAGACGGCGCACGAGATCGCCGCTCTTGTAGACGCGCGACTGGCCGTACTGGACGAACTTCGTGGCGGTGAGCTCGGGCTGGTTGACGTAGCCCCTGGCCACGCCGGCGCCGCCGATGTGGAGCTCGCCGGGCACGCCGATGGGGGCGAGCTGCATGGCCTCGTTGAGGACGTACAGCTCCGTGTTCTGCATCGGCTTGCCGATGGGCAGACGGTCGCCGATGCTGACAATGGCGGTGGAGAGATTCGCGGTGACGTCGAACATCGCGCAGCCGACCACGGTCTCAGTGGGGCCGTAGTGGTTGAAGATCTGGGCGTTGGGGAAGCGGGTCTGGAGGTCGCGGGCGAGCGAGGCCGGGAAGGCTTCGCCGCCGATGACGAATACGTGGCGGTCGTGCACGGTCAAGTGCGGCGGCAGCAGCGCCAGCATGCCGGTGACGTGCATCGGGGTCATGCGCAGGAGGTACGACTGGCCGCCGTTTGCGAGCGTGTTCGTCAGCTCGGTGAGCTCGTCGCCCGGCGTGGTCAGGGTGACGCGGCCGCCGCGGAGGAGCGGCAGGTAGAGGCTGGGGACGGTGATGTCGAAGCCGTGCGAGGTGACGACGAGCGAGCCGTCGAGATGCCCGGCGTAATAGCGATCCGAGGCGAAGGCGCAGTAATCAATGAGGCCGGCGTGGTGGATCTCGACGCCTTTGGGCACGCCCGTGGAGCCCGAGGTGTAGATGACGTAGGCGCTGTCGGCGAGCGACACCGCGACGTCCGGGTTCGTCGGCTCGTAGTCGTCGAGCCATTCGGCGTCGTCGATGACGATGACGTCGATGCCGGCCACGGGGAGCTTGTCGACGAGCTTCGTCTGCGTGAGGACGCAGGTGATCCCGCCGTTGGCGATGACGTGCCGGAGGCGCTCGGCGGTGTTGCTCGGCTCGAACGGCACGTACGCCGCGCCGGTCTTGAGGATGGCCAGCATCCCGATCAGCACTTCCGGCGAGCGCTCGGCGTAGAGGCCGACGCGTGCGCCGGGGATGACGTCCTGTTCGATGAGGTAATGCGCGAGGCGGTTGGCCTTCGCGTTCAGTTCGGCGAAGGTGAGGACGCGGTCGCCGAAGCGGATCGCTTCCGCCGACGGCGTGCGCTCCGCCTGCGCCTCGAAGGCGCGGTGGACGCACTGGCCGCGATCGGCATCGGCGGACTCGCCGCGCGAGAGCGCGAGCATCGCTTCGGCCGCGCTGGCGTCGAGCAGCGGCAGCGCGTGCACCGGCGTGTCGGGCGAGGCGACGATGCCTTCGAGCAGCACGCGGAAGGCGTTGGCCATCCGCTCGATGGTGGTGGCCTCGAAGAGGTCTTCCTTGAACGACCAGCCGAGGTGCAGGGCGTCGGCGGACTCGCTGGCGGTGAGGTCGAGGTCGAAGCGGATGCGCTCCACGCCGCTCGACACTGGCTCGATGGCCAGGCCGGGCAGCGCGAAGCCGTTCCCGCCAGTGCTGCCACTATTAATAGGGGCCTGGTAGTTCTGCAGGACGAACTTGACCTGCGCCAGCGGGTTGTACGACAGCGCCCGCTCCGGCTTCAGCTCGTCAACCAGCATCTCGAAGGGGATCTGCTGGTTGGCGTAGGTCTCGAGGGTGTCCTTTTTGGCGCGGCCGAGGACGTCGCGGAAGCTCTCGTTGCGCGAGAAGTCGTTGCGAAAGACGAGGGTGTTGATGAAGAAGCCGATCAGCGGCTCGACCGCGGCCTCGGTGCGGCCGGCGCTGGGAACGGACATGACGATGTCGTTCGCGCCGCTCCAGCGGGCCAGCAGCAGCGCGTAGGCCGACTGCAGGACCATGAACAGCGTCGCCCCCTGTTCGCGGGCGAGCTGCTGGAGCGCGTCGACGAGCTGGCGCTCGATCCGCTGCTGATGGCGTCCGGCGATGAAGCTCTGGCGCGCACCGCGCGGCTTGTCGAGAGGGAGGCTGTGGAGCTGCGGGATGCCGTCGAGACGGTTCTTCCAGTAGTCGAGCTGGCGGCGGAGTCCCTCTCCCTGCAGCCGTTCCCGTTGCCAGTGCGCGTAGTCGGCGTACTGCAGCGGCAGCGGCGGCAGCGGATTGGCGCCACCCTGGCTGTACGAGCCATACAGTGTGACGAACTCCTTGACCAGCACCCCCATCGACCAGCCGTCCGAGGCGATGTGGTGCATGGTGAAGAGGAGGACGTGCTCCTGCTCGCTCACGACGAGGAGCGTGGCGCGAAGCATGAGGTCTTCGGCGAGGTCGAACGTCGCGCTCGCCTCTTCGCGGGCCAGCGCGTGCACGTCGGCTTTGCAATCGGCCGCGCCCGTCAGGTCGACGATGCGGATCGGAACCGGGCGGAACGGCCGCACGACCTGGAAGGCGGCGTCGTTGTCGGCCCGGTAGGTGGTACGGAGGACTTCGTGGCGCTCGACGATGGTGTCGAGGGCGTGCTGCAGGGCGTCACGGTCGAGCCGGCCTTTGAGGCGCAGCGCGGAGGGGATGTTGTACTGGGCGCTGCCGCCCTCGAGCTGATCGACGAACCAGAGGCGCTGCTGCGGAAACGACGTAATGCTGGCCTCGCCGCGGGCCACCGGGACGAGCGCGGCGGTGTCGTCGGCGGGCTGCTGTGAAGACGATTTGCGTACGAGGAACTCGAGGAGCTCATCCTTATGACGCTTGAGCAGACCGTCGATCTCGGCCGTCATGGCGCCCTTGGGGGCCTTGACGCGCAGAGAGCCGTCGACCGCGCTCACGGCGATCCTTTTTTCCTTGAGCAACTCCAGCAAAACGAGCATGCAGATCCTTCACAGGGAGCCCATTGGGCCCAATAGTTATTTAGACGGCGGAGGGTAGGAGCCGCCGATAACGCGGCAAGGGTGATTCTTCTTCCTGCTCTGCGGAGGGATGGACAGCGGGACGGGAGGCATCCCGTCCCGCTCGCTCGCTCAGTCGCTCAGTCGCTCAGCTCGTCGACTCGCATGGAGCCACGCAAGGAGAGACGACGATAGGCCTCCGGCGGGCCGGTGCGACCGGCGGCGCTTGTTGGCCTAGCCTGAACGCACACCTGTCGACGAAACGCGTGTTTGCGCGACGACATGGACACGACCAGCGCCGCCGGTCGCACCGGCCCGCCGGAGGCCTATCGTCGTCTCCTTTGCGTAGGTACGATGAGAGTGAGATGGCAGCGATCGACGACTTGGATTCGCAGCGTTTCTACCATGGCACGAAGGCCGCCCTGAAGCCGGGCGACCTGATCGAGCCCGGCTATCAGTCGAACTTCGGTAAGGGGAAGAAGGCCGCCTACGTCTACCTGACCGCCACCCTGAATGCGGCCACCTGGGGGGCCGAGCTGGCCCTCGGCGAAGGGCGCGGCAGAATCTACCTCGTGGAACCGACCGGCCCGATTGAAGACGACCCCAACCTCACGGACAAGAAGTTCCCGGGCAATCCGACAAAGTCCTACCGCACCCGCGCTCCGCTTCGCGTGAGGGGCGAGATCACGGATTGGCAGGGCCACTCCCCCGAAGAGCTCAAAGCCATGAAGGACCACCTCGAGCGACTCCGGCAACTCGGTGTCGAGGCCATTGAGGACTGAGTGCGACAACCCATCTCTACGTACAGCTCCCCGGGAGAAGTGTCCACGGGTTGTCCGTGGCAGCTCGCTTGTAAGTCTGGTCGTTCGCCCGCGCTGCCGAAGGCAGCACAAGATCTGTAGGCCCGGTCTTTCAGACCGGGCACTCCGAGGCGTCCTACATTCAGTCCGCGAAGCGGGCGACAGAGCAGATCAGTCCACCAGAGATCGATCATCGAATCAATTCCATGTCGGCTCAAAGGAAGACGAAGGTCTCGCCTGCCGCCCGCTTTGCGGGCTCGACCGGGGGCCGGATCGCTTACCCGGCCTGAAGGCCGGGACTACAGATCTTGCGCTGTCTTTGGCAGCAGCACCCCGAGTTGATCGCCAGACTCACACACAATCTTCGGGAGGCGTGACGCTCCCGCTGGCGTTGGCCGAACTGGGATTGATCGACGAGTACGAATTCATCGTGCACCCCAGGTGGCGGGCCATGGGCCAACGTTGTTCGCCGGGCTGTCGAAGCTCATCGACTTGAAGCTCGTGGACCGGCTGGAGCTCAGCTCGGGGGCGGTGGCGATGCGGTATGAGCCGAGATGCCCTGATCGTTACTCTTCGAACTCCTCCGACTCCGGCCGGTTACCCAAAGTCGTGGCGCAGACGCCACGGCGTCTGCGTCCCGAGTGAGCACAATATGGGAAGCAGTTTCCCTCGTCGCCGGCGTCGTCGGCCCCAAGCTGTGACACTGTCGCAATCAGAAGCCGAGCAATTCCTGCCGTAAAGCACGAGCCTGCTGCTCGTCCTCCGAAAAGGCCGCTAAACGTGCGAACTCCAACTTCTGCTCAATTAGCTCGTCAAATTGCCTCAGATGGAGTTCCTCGATCATAAAGCGCAGCGTCTGGCAATAGCAGTGGATCGCGATTCCGTAAGCCTTCCCGCAGATAACAGGGTAGACCTCTTTGTCGAGTGTAGCGATAACTCCGACGCCGGGATGAACGTACCAACTGAGTTCCGCATATTCCACATCATAGACTTCGATGAACGGTACACCAAGGAGGATAGCTCGCTGGCGCAGGTCCCTGCCTGACCAGTGAGGAATTGTCTTCTTCTTCTCGAAGTGCTTTGGCCAGAACTTTTGCGCTAAAGCGTCGATTTCATCGTCGTTATCTGCGATGAATTTCTCGTGTACCCACTTGGGTTGCATCGGTTCGGCTTCAGACTGCGAACCATCACTGTCATTGGCAGGAGGAGCGGCATGGAAGTCAACTATCCGCCGCGCAACGCGAAGCCGCTCAACCTTGGAGAAGGCCTCGTAACGGTCAGCAGCATCGTCAATCCTATTGATGAGTCGAATGTCGACCGCGAGTTCAAATATCCCGCGGGCGATCATCGACAGAGCCTGAAAGTGCGACGGGTCACTGAGCCGAATGAGCGAACCGACGTGCGCAAGCGTGCGGAGATATGTGGCGACGATGGCGAACTCGCGCGGCGGATGATCTTTCTTTGTTTGGACTCGACCGCGGACGTTCTCAAGATCGAACTTCTGGAGAAGAACCAACGCATCATGAAACCGCCCCACCATCTCGAGCCCCACATTGACATCGGCCATGCCAACTCCGGTCCTAGTTCATTCTGCTACGGCTCGCCAAGGTCCTCGCGAGACAACCTGCACGCGGCGGGGGCGAACAGTTCATCTTCGTATACATCATCATAGCGTCGCCGCTCATGCTGCGAACATGCCCTGTTCTGCAACCTGTCGGACCTGCCGGCTCGGCCGGCGGACCGAAGGCGGGCCGCGCCAGTTTCAGCGTGAAGTTAGGCGCGCATGATCACCCACTGCCATACTGCTCCCGAAGGTCGTCAGCGACGCTCTGTGGTTCAGGAAACAATGCCGCCTTGCTTACGCCGAGGCAGTAAAGATCGCGCTTGAGTCGTGCTCGTAATGCGGGATCGAAACAGAAGCGAGCGATACGCGCCTCGGACGCGACGCTCGGATCTTCCTTCATTATCTCTTCGATCGGGTTTTCCTCAATTCCATGGACGGTAAATACCCCGCGTTGCGCGACAATGCGCGGATTGTATCGCTTCGGGAACACGGCCAGTGGCTTGGCGTTGTCACGATAGCCCGTGGCGCTGCCGAACGTCTTCACTGGTTGACCTCTTCTACAACGATCCGGCAACCAATGTTTGCTTGGTGCGTCCGGGTCGGTTGTGACCGGCGCAATGACTGTCCCATCGGTGAATCCTTGGGCAATCCGATTTAAAGCCACTGGATCAATAACCCACACGCACGGACCCTCACCGGCAGGCTCCTTGACAAGTGCGAAGTAGAGCGAAACCAGTGGACTCTCACTCCAGTCCAGAAGCCGCGTTGGAACGCCGTAGTGTTGCATCAAATAATACCATTCCCAATCGTCGGTTGGCTCGCGATTCAGGTAGGACGGCACCATACTCCTAAAATCGAGCACAAACGTCCGCTCATCGTACTTCTTTCGCCAATAGGCGCCGGGCAGCAGCTTCAGGTCCCTATTTTCAGTGCCCCGGAACCATATGTCGGGCCGCAAATCATCCGGAAACCATCGCCTCCCAAGCTCCAGCACGGCGTTAATGAACTCGGGTATATTTGCAACGGTACATTCCTGCATATCGCCATCATGCCACCGCAGCAGTAAGGTCGCAACTTCACACTAGGCACGGCGCACTGCTACTTTGGTGCGCCCTGCTTTTCGTCTGGTCCACGTAGCAACGGATGGCTCATGTGAGCTTACTGCAGCACGCTGGAGCATTCCGCGCTATGCGACGGAGGCGGCGCGTAGTACGGCGACTGGGAGGGGGTGTCGCGTAGCACGGCTGGTGACATCGCGGGATGGTGTCGTCGCGTAGCACGCTAATCCCAATGGTCTTAAGTTAATGCAGCTGATCGTTTATGGACAAGCCGGAGGCGTCCGATCGACGCGACCACCGGATGGAGAGAACGGGACGGGGAATCCCTTCCCGCCCGCTCGGTCAGTAGCTCAGCTCTTCAACCTCTTCGACGATCGCCCTCGCGAACGGCTGGAGATCTACGAAGTCGTCCTCGAGTAGGTTCGTCAGTCGCGGAGTCTGCTGCAAATGCCAGGAGGGACGTCTTTACCCGAAGTTGTGGCGCAGACGCCGCTCGCGTCTGCGCCACGAGCGATCACGTCACGGGAAGCAGTCTCCTTCGTCGCCGGCGTCGCTGGACCAGGTCCAGACCGGGATGAAGCTCGTTCCCTGCGACGACCTTCCGTACCAGCGGACCGAGGCGTGGTTGGGGTGGCGGTGTGGCTGAGCAGCGCCGTCGGCCGCCCATTCGGAGTACGGGTCGAAGCCGCCGCCGCTCGAGATCCGGACGTACCAGGTCACTTGCGTCGAGGACTGGATGCGGCCGTAGACGAGGTCGTCGTGGCCATCTTTGTCGACGTCGCCGATGAGGAAGATGTCGCCCGCGTCGCCGGCCCATAGGCGGCCGCGCTGAACGCGAATCCGCCCGACGTCCGCGCGTACCACTTCATGACGTTCGGCGACGACAGGCGGCCGTAGGTGAGGTCGGCCCAGCCGGCGGCGCCGTTGACGTTGGCGAGCGGCGCGAAGTGATTGCGCAACTGAAGGGTACCGGCGAGGATGCGCCGTCCCGAATGCGCGCTGAAGAAGCGGTCGCGCGTTGCCTGTTCTTCGAAAGTCACGTTCCCCGAGTTGGGGCTGGCCATGATGTGCCACCGCACGTTCTTGTCCTTGGTGTCGAGGAGGGCGCTCTCGCACGGCTCCTCATCGCAGAAGAGGGCTTCCGATGCCGACGATCGCCGTGTTTCGAATCAGCGCTGCCGGCTGTCTGGCCGAACCGCGGAGTCCTCCGCCGGACGAAGATCACGACGCCCACACGGGCTCCGGGTACCTCCCGCGTGAGCGGCCTTCTTGGCAAAAGGCCGTATCGGCATTACTATGGATGGACTTATTGGATGATCCGCTGATCCGGTAGGCACAGTCGACTGAAGGTATACCGCGGAGATACGTGTGTGGACCTGAAGGAGAGTGCCATGAGGAAGATTCTCGCCGTTTCACTCGTGTTGTTGTTCGTCGCCGGCACCGTCGCCGCTGCCTGTACTCTCGAGATCCTCGACGAGTACATCCCCCTGGGGTATGTGAACACGCCGTACAGCCACCAGCTCTCGGTATACGGCGGAAGCGGGCCGTACACCTGGTCGATCTGGGCGGGGTCGCTGCCGTCCGGCCTGTCTCTCAGCAGCAGTGGGCTCATCTCGGGAACCCCGACCACGGCCGAGTACACGCTCGTCTACATCCGCGTCACCGACACCGCGGATCCCAGTTGCCCGGACACCCGCGCGTATTTCTTCTACGTGGAGTGAGCGCGACTCCCGTTGCGCGGCGTGGGGGACATGGTGCCGCTCGTCGCGTTCCGGATGTTTCGCACGTGAAAAAAGGAGCGGCGGCCGAACCGGCCGCCGCTCCACTTGCAGTTACTCCGCTTTGGCCGGGAAGCCGACGTTCCGTCCGGCGGGGCCGGAGGTCATCGGGCCGGTCATCGTGCGGCGCACGGGGCGCGCGACGACGGCGTCGGATTTCGACTGCCTGAACATCGGCGCGAGGACATCGGCCTGCATCGCGCCGAAGGCTTTCAGGCTGTTCTCCCAGTTGTCCGCCGGGGCGACGCTGAGGGCCAGTCCCGGCGAGATCTGCATCGGGAAGGCGACCCCGGCGTCCGGCATGAGGCTCGGCGGCATCGTTTCGATGGCCGCCGTCGCCACCGGCAGGTACGCGTAGAACGTGCTGGCATTGTTCTGCTGGAACTGGCTGCGCACCGGGCGGACCGGGACGAACGTGTTGCCCTGGAAAATCTTCGCGGGGAAGTGGCTCGTGCCGCTGCGTGTGAAGTTCGGGGCCCGTCCGACGATCGACTCGTCGAACCCGCTCTGGTCGACGAGGAGCGCCAGCCGCGTGAAGCGCCCTTCCGGGACGGCGTTCGCGTCGGCGACCTTCATCCCGTTGATGATGATCTCGAAGCCCATGTCGCCGCCGGTCACGTTCCAGTCGGGCGGCGTGGTGTAGACGCCGTTCTCGTCGATGTCGATCCGCTTGAACGGCGCGGCGGCGATGTTCTCGACGATGTGGCGCCAGTAATAGAAGGCCCCTTCGAGCTGGAAGGTGTCGGTGCCGTTATAGACGGCCATGTACGTCGGCTCGGCGATGTCGATGGCGCCGAGGGCGAACGACTTCTCTTCCGCGCCGACCCAGCCGCGGTAGTAGACGTGCAGCACCAGGTCGGTGGCATTGAACGGAATGCCCTCGCCGAGAATCGTGAAGGTCAGTTGCTTCTCCTGATCGATCTCGAAGGCCACGTCCTGGGGGAGGCTCGCGCTCACGTGCTGCTCCGGCGTGCGGAAGTTCGTGCACGGCGGGACGGGATTGCCCGCCCCGTCCCGCGTGAACTCGCCGGTGAGGTCGGGCTTGTAGCAGGGGTTGCGGTGGTACTTCGCGACGAGATAGATCGAGCCGCCGGCCAGCCGCTCGTTCGCGGTGGTGTTCTTCACGGTGACGCGGACTTTGTGGAATGCCTGCGCGGTGGCGTGATCGGCGACGGCGTACGCACCGCTCGTCGGCGCGGTCACCTGCAGACGGCCGCGGAAGAAATGGTTGACGATGCCGCCGGAGTACGCGACGGCGCGCGGGAGGAGGAGCGGGTAGACGTCCTCGAAGTTGAAGCGATTGAGGGCGAACATGCGGTTGGTGATGGCCACGGTCTGGGCACGGTCGTAGAAGACGGTCAGACCGGTCGCGCGCAGGTCCTGATCGAACACCGAGTACGTCGTGGCGCGCTCGTTCAGCAGCGTGCCGTACATGGTGATCGTGCAGTCGGCGCCGAGGAGGCCGCAGCGCGTCTGCAGGCCCGTGGGAAGGGGGCCGAGCAGGTTCTGGGCGGTGTAGTCGGTCGTTCCGTCCGGAACCGGCAGCGCGTAGTCGGTCGTCGCCGCGCCGTTGGCCGTCATCGTGAAGTTCGTGCCCTGGCTGAGAAAGTCGCGGTTGGTGCCCTGGGCGATGCCGGTGCCGCCATCGTTGAACCAGAAGTCGCGCGCGGTCTTGAAGGCGGGTGAGCCGGGAAAGTTGGGCTGCGATCCGGTCATCAGCGCCCGGAGGTCGGAGCGGTTGATGTTTCTGTTCGTGTAATCCTCGTACCGGCTCGCGAAGCCGACCGGGAAGTGCTGGTCGTTGCGCACGTGCTGCGGCTGCGCCATGTCCTGCATGTGATGCATGGCGTGTCCGAGGCTGAGAAACATGTTGCTGACCGCAAGCCCGCGCTCGACCTCGGCCTCGGCCGGATCGCCCTGGTTGAACATCAGCGAGCGCTCGAGAAAGTCGCGGGCATCGCGAAGCGACCGGTCCTGATTGTGGACGAGGCCTTCGATGGGCTCGTCCTCGATCGCCCACTCCCACGACTGGCGGCCGGTCGGGATTCCGCCGATGACGAGGGGACGGTGGTGGACCGGATCGAAGAAATGATTGAGGAATTTCGGCGTGTCGTCTTCGTCGACCGAGCCTTCGGCCACGAGCTCGCCCACATCGTAGTAGGCCAGACCGACGCGCACCTTGCCGGTGCGGAGGTAGTAGATGAACGACTGCTCGCTCGCGCCGAGCAGTCCGAGGTTGAACATGAGCGAGTGATCGGTGAACAGCGACGTCTGGCGCACCGCGGTGTCGGACATCAGGCGGTGCGTCGGCGTTTCATACGCCAGCGCCGGCAGCGCCACGGCCGCGGCGAGGGTGAGGATCAGAAAGAGTCGTTTCGTGGTCATCATGGTCAAGGGGCTTTCCTCACATCTGGTCGATGCGCCAGACGCCGTCCGCGTCGCGCATGAAATAGATCAGGTAGAGACGCTTCGTCGTACCGTCCATGCGCGTGATCGCGTACTCGGCGACGTTGGCGGTGAGCGACACCTGCTCCAGCGTCGAGTACGACGCCACAATCGCCGGCATGTGCGGCATCAGCGCGTCGAAGACGGGGCCGTACTTCACCTGCGCCTCGGCGTTGACATGGCGCATGGCCACGGTCTTGTTGCCCGCGACCAGCGCGTCGTTCATACCGTTCCAGACCGCGCGAAGCATCGCGTCCGTCTGCGCGCGGTCGCGCGACTCGACGACCAGGCGGTGAACCCAGGAGGACGTGCCGACGCGGATGACGATCGTCGGAGTGTGCACGCCCACCGGGAACGTGACGTTGTTCAGCCGCGTGCTGCCGCGGGCGGGAAGGAAGAACGGACCGAAGTTCTCGAAGGTGAAGGAGGCGTTGACGGCGTTGGGGTTGTAGACCGTGACCGACGTCACGTGCGGCGCATAACCAGCCGCCGCCTCGACGTCGACGGCGAACGGGGAGAGCGCCGCGGAGGCGTTGACGAAGATGGTGTGCGTCGCCGTGCGCCCGTCCATCGTCGTCAGGGTCGCGGTGAGGAGATTGGTCCCGCCCTGGAGCGGAACGAGCGTGGCGAAGTTGCCGGCCGCGTCGACGGCGGCGGTGTGCTCGCCGAGCTTGACTCCCGAGTACGCCGGCGCGTCGATGCGTCCGCGCACGAGCACGTGATTGCTGTTGATGCCGGCGCCCGAGAACGGCGAGTCGATGCGGACCGACAGCGGCCGGACGGTAATGCTCACCGCCGCGGACGTGGTCACGCCGCCGCGGTCGTCGGTGGCGCGCGCGGTGAGACTGTGCGTGCCCGCAGGGACGTTGGCCAGCGTGGCCGCGTACGGCGCGGCCGTGACGGTCGCCGCGACGACGCCGTTACGCAGGAATTCGACTTTGGCGATGGTGCCGTCGGAATCGGAAGCCGTGGCCGTGACCTGCACCGTCGCCGGATCGAGGTACGACGCGTTGGCCGCGGGGGCGGTGATTTGCACGGACGGCACCGCGTTCGGCGGGCCGACGCTGACGCTGACCGGCACGGACGTCGTAACGCCGCCGCGGTTGTCGGTGGCCTGCGCGGTGAGGAGGTAGCTGCCCGTGGCCAGGCCGGCCACGCTCGCGGAGTACGGCGCGTCGGAGTCCGTGCCGGCGGGAGTGCCGTTGACGAAGAAGTCGACGCGCACGATCGAGCCGTCGGAGTCGGTCGCGGTGGCGATGACGGCGAACGACGCCGGCGCGCTGAAGTTCGCGCCGCTAGCCGGGCTCGCGATCGCGACCGACGGCGGCACGTTGGGCCGCTCGTAGACGTACGTGAGCGACTCGGATGCACTGTTGCCCGCGGCGTCGCGCACGACGAGCGTGAAGGTGTTGATGCCTTCGACGAGCGTCACCGGGAAGTTGAAGTTCGGCCCCTGGGTCTGGTCGCCGAGGGTCACGGTGGCGGCGGGATCGTCGACGCTGCCGGCGATCGTGATGGTCGCGGTCGTGACCACGGCTCCGGACGCGGGAGTGATGTTCGCGAACACCGGCGCGACCGTGTCCACGGTGAACGCCGACGTCACGGCCTCGGACACGCGGCCGGAGCTGTCCCGCGCCTGCGCGGTGAAGGTGTTGGGCCCTTCCGGCAGACGCGTGGACGGCGTGAACGCCGCGCCGCCGGTGGCCGGATCGAAGACGAACGACGAGCCGGTCTCGGCGCCGTTGATGAGGGCCGAGAGGATGAAGGAGCTGAAGAAGCTGTTCGGGAATCCGCACGGTGTCAGGCCGCAGAGGGCGTCGTACTCGACGCGCAGCTCCGGCGTGCCGGTGCCCACGAGCGCGCCGTCCTTCGGTGCGACGATGGAGACCACCGGGGTGATGCTGACCGGCGTACGGCCGATGGCGATCGTCACGACGTGCGCCGCGGCAGGGAACGCCGCCGCGACGGTGCCGGCCACGGTGATGCGCGTCAGCCCCTGCTGGTGGCCGACCCACGCGCCCTGGCTGGCGAAGTCGAAGAGGAGCGACTGCGGATTGGCGATGGAAAAGTCGCGCAGGTCGCGGCTGACGCGCGGGCGGCCGTCGCGGCCGTAGGCGAAGAGGCTGTTCTGCCCGATGGCCCAGAGGTCGCCGGTCTGCAGGTCCAGCGAGATGCCGGCGATCGTCTCCGGCGCGAGGAGCGAGAGCGCGGCCTCGCCGGGCGCGGCGAGGCGCACCTGCACGAGATCCTTCTCGCCCGCCAGCCAGGCCAGGCCGCCGGCGTCATCGAGCGCGAGGTACTTGAAGCGCGACGAGCTCGCGAGGGCGGTCGTGCGGATCAGGGTGCCGTCCGAGGCGTGCTGCTGCAGCGCGGACTGGGTGAGGATCCAGACCGTGCCGTTCTGCGCGACGGCGAGGTCACGCGCGCGGACGTCGATGGCGTGACGGACGGCGCCCGCGGCGTCGAGATGGAGGACGCGGTTCTCGAAGCCCGCCCAGACGCTGCCGTCGTTCGGGTCGAGGGCGAGGAAGAGCGGCGCGCCGTTGCCGGTGCCGAGCTCGTGCAGGGTGACGTCGAACTGGACGGTGCCCTGCTCGCTGAGGCGCGCGATGCGCTGGCGCGAGAGGGCCCAGATCGAGCCGTCCGCCGCATTCGCGGCGATGGACAGCGCCGGCTCGAAGCCGACGGCCGGCGTGACCTGGTTGGTGGCGGTGTCGATCCGGTGGAGGCCGTCTTTGTCACCGAACCAGAGGGATGCTGCCGAAAGGGTGGAGGCGAGGAGGAGTAAGGGCAGGCCAATGGCAAGCCGCAACGCTGCGGATCTGTACATGTTTTTCGGGGACGCCTTTCCTGTGGAAGTGTGGCGCAGTGTCGCGGAAACCACTGAAAATGTCCAGTCTGTTTTGGACGTAGGGATTCCGGTTCCAGAGGACGGCGTTCTTCCCTCAGATGGCGGGGGGAGACGACCGGGTCGGTACGACCGGAGGCGCACTCCCGCGGCGCCTCGGCGTCACCCGCGCGGTCGGGTCCGTTTGAGCAACCAGGAAGCTTGTTCCTCCTTTTTCTGCGGCCCTTCCCCCAATCAGCCATGCCGGAATTTACGGGGGTTGGAGTTGAGTCATCGATCACTCGCGCTGAGTCATCGATCACTCGCGCTGAGTCATCGATCACCCGAGTTGAGTCATCGATCACTCGCGCTGAGTCATCGATCACCCGAGTTGAGTCATCGATCACTCGCGCTGAGTCATCGATCGCTCGCGCTGAGTCATCGATCACTCGCGCTGAGTCATCGATCGCTCGCGCTGAGTCATCGATCACTTTGAGCTGAGTCATCGATCACTTTGAGCTGAGTCATCGATCACTTTGAGCTGAGTCATCGATCACTTCGAGCTGAGTCATCGATCACTCGCGCTGAGTCATCGATC